>Ga0209452_1000113_pt1 | contig 28855 bp, 27 predicted proteins | sample WorMetimpBELIZE1_FD_187388 | JGI IMG/M metagenome (GOLD analysis project Ga0209452, IMG submission 187388) | Marine gutless worms symbiont microbial communities from Max Planck institute for Marine Microbiology, Germany - Olavius imperfectus... | ecosystem: Host-associated > Annelida > Digestive... | reverse complement strand
TTACGGATTTCGCGAATACAATCGGCAAAATGCTGTGCGCCGCCATCACGTAAATCATCACGGTCAACCGAGGTGATCACCACGTAGCTAAGCTTCATGTCTTTAATTGTTAGTGCAAGCTTTTCAGGCTCTGCAGCATCAGGCTTTAATGGGCGACCATGGGCAACATCACAAAATGGGCAACGACGAGTACAAATAGCACCTAAAATCATAAAGGTAGCAGTACCGTGGTTAAAACACTCTGAAAGGTTAGGACACGAGGCCTCTTCACATACAGAGTGCAAGCCGTGCTTACGCATTGCTTGTTTAATACCGTCAATACGCTCTGTTGATTTTGGTAAGCGGATTTTTAGCCACTCGGGCTTGCGCAACATTTCAGTTTTTTCTGTAGGTAAAACTTTAACGGGGATCAACGCCATTTTTTCTGCGTCGCGTAGTTTTACACCTGGTTCCATTTTGACTGGTTTACTCATTCGTTTTCAAACCCTTCAGTATGCTTAACCTGTGTTGCATTAAGCTTCTTTATCATGTGTTTTACCAGCCCTTCACTTGCTTGTGCTAAGTTTTGAGGGCCGTTTAATTCTTTCGTTTGTACCATGTTCATGCCGGCATAACCACATGGGTTGATGCGTAAAAACGGGCTTAAGTCCATGTTAACATTTAATGCTAAGCCATGAAACGAGCAACCACGACGAACACGTAATCCTAATGAGGCAATTTTACTGTCGTTTACGTACACACCGGGGGCATCAGCTTTTGCGTAAGCATCAATGTCGTATTCGGCAAGCGATTCAATGATGCACTCTTCAAGCCAGGTAACAAGCTCACGCACGCCAATTTTTAAGCGGCGCAAATTAAATAATACATACATCATTTGTTGGCCGGGGCCGTGGTAAGTAACTTGCCCACCACGGTCTACTTTAATGACTTCTATGTCACCAGGGGCGAGCAAATGCTCATCTTTACCAGCTTGGCCTTGGGTGAATACACTTTCATGCTCTACAAGCCAAATTTCATCTGGCGAGTTGTCATCACGGGTGTCGGTGTAGGCTTGCATTTTTTGCCAAATCGGCATGTAACGCTGTCGGCCTAGTTGACGTACGATTAATGTGTTTTCGTTCACAGCAAGTCTCAACTATGGCTTAAAGCATGTGGCGTACGTCATCAATACTGCTGATCACGTTGTAAATTTCTTCGATGTGTTTGCCGCTAGTAACCGTAGCCACTAAGGTAACAGATTCATAATTGCCTTTGCTGCTTGGCTTTACTTTTGGTGCGTAGTCGCCCGGTGCAATAGGTTGTAATTTAGCTAAAATTTGCTCCGTTAAGTTAACGTTTGCTAAACCCATAACTTTAAAGGTGAACGGACATGGGTACTCAAGGTACTCATCAAATTTAGTATTTTTAACAGGTTGAACCACGACGGTGACTCCTCATACAAAAGTGTGGACTCTATGCAAAGCGCGAAGCTTAATACAGATAGGCAATTAGCAGTGTTGCTTATATGGGGCGCATTCTAGCATTTTTCAAGCAAAAAAAAACGCCCCATAACAGAGGCGCTTTGTTTAACAACCCAAAGACTGTTGGGTTATTTTTACATTTACATAATTTGCAAACGTAAGTAGTCGTAAATTTTACTAAAGAAGCTGCCTTCTTCTACTTCTTCAAGAGTAACTAGCGGGTATTGTGCAATGTCTTCGCCCTCTAGTTGTAAAAATAAAGTACCTACTTTAGTGCCCTTTGCCAGTGGTGCTTCAAGCGTGTTGTCTAGCTCAAAGTTAGCTTTAAGGTTTTTATGTTGACCACGTGGGATAGTAATTGGCGTATCTTCTAAAATACCTAACGATACGTTTTCTTTGTTACCCATCCAAATGCGTTGCTCTGCAAAGCTATCACCCGCTTTGTAAGGGGTAATTGTTTCAAAAAAGCGAAAGCCGTAGTTAAGTAGTTTTTTGCTTTCTACTTTACGTGCGCGTTCGCTTGAAGTACCCATAACAACTGCAATTAAACGCATGTCGTTTTTAGTCGCAGACGTTACTAAGCTGTATCCTGCTTCTGATGTATGACCGGTTTTAATGCCATCAACATCTAGGCTTTCATCCCATAACAAAGAGTTGCGGTTATATTGCTTAATACCATTATATGTAAACGATTTTTGCTTATAAAGTGCGTACTCATCTGGTACATCACGAATAAGTGCAGCGCCGAGCGTTGCCATATCACGTGGGGTAGTGTAGTGCTCGTCTGTATCTAGGCCGTGGCTATTAATAAAGTGGCTGTTGCTCATGCCTAATTTAGCAGCATGGGCATTCATTAAATCAGCAAAGGCGCTTTCGCTGCCTGCAATGTGCTCAGCCATGGCTACACACGCATCATTACCTGATTGAATAATAATACCGTGATTAAGCTCATCAACACTTATTTGCTTGCCTACTTCAATAAACATTTTTGACGATTCAGGGAAGTTTTTTGCCCAGGCTTTTTCGCTCACTGTCACCATATCGGTTGGTGCAATGTTACCGGCGTTAATTTCAGTACCAATTACATAACTGGTCATCATTTTAGTTAAGCTTGCAGGGGCAAGCTTTGTATCAGCTTCGCCTTCAGCAATCACTTTACCCGTTGTAAAGTCTACTAAAAAATAACCTTTTGCATTAATTTGAGGTGGTGCCGGAATGATTTGGGCGCTGGCTGAAAATACGGCGGCTGTGCAAACTAAGCCGCATACACCTTTGAGGATTTTATGTTTAATTGATTTCATCATACTCATTAATGGTTAAAGTTAAAATTTCGCGTTATGCCCATCTTATACCCAAACTAACCCAAGATGCGAGTATCGTTGGTATTAAAAACAATTTAGCAAGGTATTGATTGTCAATAATAGTCACTCTATTTCAATCAATAACGCAGTATAAATCGTTTTAAACCGTCGCTGGCACGTTTTACTTACTCTCTGTAATGTTCTTTTTAAAAAGGATTGCTATATAAAAAGTAACACCTAGATTTTAGCCCCTGCGCAACGCTAAATTTGCACCTTGGGGTTGTTTAGTTATTCGTCTTACTGCGTGTAAAGCAAGAACGCGTTTTGAAATTGGTTTTGTTTTAATTTTTTTAATACGTTTTGTGCATGCTGGGCATCTTTAATCGGGCCCAAATGCAAACGGTATATGTTGTCTGCTTTTACTATATTAGTAGGTACTTGATATTGCAGGCGTAATGTAGAAGCTAATGCTTCAATATTACTAAGCGTACTACCTGCGGCTACCTGTATATATGTTTTACGTGCAGGAATGCTGTCGAGCGTAATCGCCTCTAGCTTAACCTTGGCTGTACCGTGCGTGTAATAGCCTAGTTTATAAGCAGCAGCATACGAAAGATCGATTATTCTGTCGTCGTGAAACGGCCCACGGTCGTTCACACGTACAATTACTGATTTATTGTTGGCAGTATTAGTAACGCGTACAAAGCTTGGTAGAGGTAAAGTTTTATGGGCTGCGCTCATAGCAAACATATCGTAAATTTCACCGTTTGAGGTATGGTAGCCATGAAACTTACGGCCGTACCACGAAGCAATCCCTTCTTCTGTATACCCTTTTTCATCAAGCATTGGGGTATAACGTTTACCTAATACTTCGTAGGGGCGACTTGCACTGGCACTTTTTTTAACATCCACCACAACGGCATCTTGCATTTCAAGTGCAGTAGGTGCACGCAGTGGTGCGGCATCGTGCTCCATATGATAACGACTATTAGAGCCGCTACTACATGCGCTTAACAAAAATATTAAGGCTGAAATTAATAACAGCTGGGTAGGCTTATTCATTATTTTAAAAGCATCCTTTTATCTGTCGCAATTGACATAATAATGCCAAATCCGGCCATTAACGTCACCATTGAGGTGCCGCCATAACTAATAAGGGGTAAAGGTACACCTACAACAGGTAACAAGCCCGATACCATGCCTATATTTACAAAAATATATACAAAAAAGGTGAGGGTAAGGGCGCCGGCCAATAATTTACCAAACGCATCTTGCGCGTTTACCGCAATGTATAAACCGCGGCCAATAATAAATAAGTACAGGCTTAGTAAAACACACACACCAAATAAGCCAAACTCTTCACTTAATACCGAAAATATAAAGTCGGTATGACGCTCGGGTAAAAACTCGAGCTGTGATTGGGTGCCTTGAAGCCAACCTTTACCTTCTATACCGCCTGAGCCAATAGCGATTTTAGATTGAATAATATGATATCCCGAGCCAAGCGGGTCGCTTTCTGGGTCTAAAAATGTTAGCACGCGTTGCTTTTGGTAATCGTGCATTCCATAGTGCCAAAATGGCCATGCAGCAAGGGCTACAACCGAGCTTAAAAAGCCAATTAAGCGCCAACTCAAACCGGATAAAAACAACACAAAAATGCCTGAGCTGGCAATCAAAATTGAGGTGCCTAAGTCGGGCTGCTCTTTAATTAATAAGGTAGGCAGCATCACTATGACAAAGCCAATAATTAGGTGTAATGGACGAGGGGGTAGTTGATTTCGGCCAATATACCAAGCCACCATCATAGGGACAGCCAGTTTCATGAGCTCTGAGGGCTGGAAACGAGTAATGCCTAAATTTAACCAACGCTGAGCACCTTTTGAGCTCACGCCAAATAGCAATACGCCGACCAACATGAGTAACCCAACACAATAAAGGGGGATCACTAAGCGTTTAAGTGTCGCGGGAGAGAACTGAGCAAGCACTATCATGCCTATAATAGCGCCGCCCATACGGGTAATATGGCGGATCATCATGGCTGAATCTTGGCCGCTTGCGCTATATACGATAGTAATACTGCCAGCCATCATGAGTAATAAAGCAATTAGTAACGGTAAGTCTAGATGCATGCGCACCCATATAGAGCGCTTGTTATGAAGTACGGTCATTGCGCGGTATTCCTAGCAAGTTCTATTGGGTTAGCTGCAAAATAATAATCCATTAACTCACGTGCAATTGGGGCACCCACGGAGCTGCCACCACCGGTGTTTTCTACGACAATAGAAACCACAATTTTAGGGTCGTCATACGGAGCAAAACCAATATAAATCGCGTTATCGCGTTGGCGCTCTTTTAGTGATTTTGCATCGTAACGCTCACCTTGGGCAATACTCACTACTTGCGCGGTACCTGTTTTACCCGCAGGGTCATAATTAGCGCCTTTAAATGCACGGTGTGCCGTTCCTGTTACTTTTTTAACTGTATTGTGCATGGCATCGAGAGCGATACGCCAGTTATCTGGGTTATTAAGTACTACTGGCGGTTTTTCTTCGTTATTAATTTGCGTCACTTGGTCTTCTTTTTTAGCCACTTGCGCTAAATGCGGCGGGTGGTTTATGCCTTTATTAACCAATATATTAGTCGCGTTAGCAATTTGAATCGGGGTAGCTGTCCAATACCCTTGGCCAATCCCCACTGAAATAGTATCGCCACGCCACCACGACTCTTTAAAGCGGCCTTCTTTCCACTCTTTTGAAGGCAATATGGCTGTGGTTTCTTCGTGTATGTCTATACCGGATAAGTCACCAAAGCCAAAGCGGGCCATAAAATTACTAATTTTTGTAATGCCTAAGCGATAAGCTGCATCATAAAAGTAAGTATCGCACGATTCTTCAATTGCTTTGTAAACATCTACGTGACCGTGGCCCCAGCGTTTCCAATCGCGCCATTTATGTTCAACATTCGGTATTTGAAAAAATCCAGGATCCCACACCGAGGTGCTTTCACTGACAATGTTTTCTTCAAGTGCCAGTATAGCCATGTGCGGTTTTACTGTGGAAGCCGGTGCATAGCGCCCTTGAGTGGCACGGTTAATAAGAGGGCGGTCGGGGTTTAGCAGTGCTTTATAATCTTTACTGCTAATACCGTGTACAAATAAATTAGGGTCGTAACTTGGGTTTGAATAAAGTGCTAATACCCCGCCATCTTTGGCATCCATTACTACAACCGCGCCGCGCATATCTTTAAGTGCATGTTGTGCTATTTGTTGTAAACCTATATCTAAGGTAAGTACTAAATCGCTGCCAGGCTGCGGGGGGGTCATACTTAAGGTACGAATAACACGGCCGCGATTATTTACTTCAACGCGTTGAGAGCCCACTTGGCCATGCAAAAGCTGCTCATAATATTTTTCTATGCCGAGCTTACCAATATCGTGCGTAGCGCGGTAATTAGTGGCTTGGTCTTCTTGTTCTAACTTATTGAGCTCTTTGCGGTTTAATTTTGCCACGTAGCCTAGTGCATGGGTGAGTGTGTCGCCATACGGGTAAAAGCGTGCAAGGCGCGCCTCAATGCTAAAGCCTGGAAATTTATGCTGATTAACCGCAAATTGGGCCACTTCGGTTTCATCTAAGCGAGCTTTTAGTACTTGCGACTTAAAACGACGTGTATGCTTTATGTTGTCGATAAAGTCTTTTTTTTGCGGCTCGGTAATTGTAATTATTTTGCTAACTTGCTCGAGTGACTCAGCTAAATCGTCGACCTCTTCAGGAATAACCTCGAGGTTATAAACGGGTTTGTTTTCAGCAAGCAGTACACCGTTGCGGTCGTAAATAAGGCCACGGTTTGGCGCAATAGGAATGACTTTAATACGGTTATCGTTAGAGCGGGTTTGGTAGTCGGTGTGTTCTTCTACCTGAATGGTATAAAGGTTAGATAGCAAAATTGCCACTAAGCCTAAAACAAAAATAAAACCCACAAATGCGCGCCGTGCAAATAAGTTTGCCTCAGCGGAATGGTCGCGTATTGTGGGTCTTTGCTTAATCATAACAAGGCGTTACTCGCGATGATAAGGATGGTTGTTATTTAAGCTCCAGCCTCGATATAGGCTTTCGGCAACAATAATACGCACTAAGGGGTGCGGTAACGTTAAGTTAGATAACGACCATTTTTGCTCAGAGGCGGCAATGCACTCAGGGGCTAACCCTTCTGGGCCGCCAATAAGTAAACTTACGTCGCGGCCATCAAGCTGCCACTTTTCCATATTTTTAGCAAGCTGGTGAGTATCAAGTGGTTTACCTGTTACCTCTAGAGTAACAATGCGATTGCCTTTTGGAATAGCGGCTAAGGTTTTTTCACCTTCGGTGTGCAAAATGCGTTTAATATCGGCATTTTTACCGCGTTTACCGGCCGGAATTTCTATTAACTCAAGCGCCATATCTTTAGGAAAACGGCGTTGATACTCTGCAAATCCGGTTTCTACCCACGCTGGCATTTTTGTGCCAACGGCAATCATTTGTATTTTCACGTATTACTTCCAAGCTCAATTAAAAAAGAGTGGCGCTTAGCCCCACAGTTTTTCTAGATCGTAATAGCTACGTGCGTGATCTTGCATCACGTGTACAACTACATCACCTAAATCTACCAGTACCCATTCGCCTTCGTCTTGACCTTCGTAACCTAAAGGTTCTTCGCCGGCGTGGCGAGCTTCTTTTGCTACGTTATCAGCAATTGATTGCACATGGCGCTTAGAAGTACCCGAACACACAACCATGTAATCGGTAATGTCTGAGCTGTCACGTACGTCTAGTTGTACCACGTCGCGTGCTTTCATATCGTCAATTTTGTCTAGTGCAAAGGCAAGTAGTTGTTTCGAATCCAAGGTATTGTCTCAATTTTAAATTTAATAGCGTTCATTTTAACATGCTAGGGGGTTTTAATCACCACTTTGATAAAGCTGGTGTTGCTCAATGTAGTGACTCACAGAATCAGGTAATAGTTCATTATTTTTATTGGATTTTTTTAATTGCTCTCGAATAGTGCTTGAGGCGGCATCAAGGGTTTCACCCGGTAAAAAATAAAGCTTACCAAAGTTGTGTGTGGCAAGTTGCTGTGGCGCTTCAGTGTAGGCGTTGCTGATATAGCTTTTAAGCGCTTTATTTGGGTTACACGTTTGCCCCGGGCGTTGGTATACAACAATATGGCAAAGCTGTGTAATGCTCTGCCATTCGTACCATTTGCCGAGGTTATTAAACGAGTCCATGCCCATTAAAAAAAGAATGGGCGTATCTGGGTGCTCAGCTCTGAGCTCTTGTAAACTCAACAATGAATACGAGGGGCCGGTGCGATTAAGCTCTCTTAAATCAAGTTCAAAATGAGGGTAAGGGGCTATAGCGGCATTGAGCATGTTAATACGGTGCGCTGTACTTATTCCCGGCGCAGCTTTGTGCGCGGGTAGAGCACAGGGCATAAAATATAACGTAGATAAGTTAAATGTATTTACACACTGCGAGGCCATATTGAGGTGGCCTAAATGCACAGGGTCGAAGGTGCCGCCAAAAATTGCAATCATGTTAAAAATCTTTAGTTAAGTGCGTGGCAAGGCATTGGAATATCAAGCGGCTGGCAAAACTTAATACAAATATGGGCAAGCGCTTGGTAAGGCGCAATTAAGTTACCTTGTTTGTAGCTTGAATCAAACAGTGCAAGCTCACTGCTTATTTGCTCAAGGGTATTAATATTTAAGCGGTTAATCGCATTTTGCACTGGGCCTTGCTGGTTTTTCCAAATACCATTTTTTTTAAATAACTGTGCGATAGGCTCGCCATTTAAAAGCCCTTGCTGAATAGTGAGCAAATGGGTGAGCTCTTTATTTATAGCCCATAAAATACTCACCACTTCGGTGTTGTCGCTGGCCAGTTTATTAAGTACTTTAATTGCTTGCTTGGCGTGACCATTTAATAGGGCTTCGCTTAAGTCAAAAATATCAAACTTGGCTTGATTTAATAGCCCTTGCATCACAAGTTGCTGAGTTATTAAGGCATTACCATGCAGTAGTGAGAGCTTTTCGAGCTCTTGAAAGCACGCTAATAAGTTGCCTTCGGTGGCGTTAATTAAGCTCAGTTTTGCTTCGTTTTGCATATTCAGAGAAAGGCGCGCTACTTGGTCATCTAACCAGCGTTTTAAATGGTTCCCTGCAAGCGGGTAGCACGGTACAAATACACCGTGTTTATCGAGCGCTTTAAACCAGGCGCCACGTTGTACGTCTTGGCTGGCTTTAGCCCCTTTTACAATTAAAATGGTATCGGGGTTGATAAGCTCGACTAACTTTTTAAAGGTGTTACTACCTGGAGTGCCCGGTTTTTGTTGGTTTAAATCAAGCTCAATAATAGTGCGCGCACTAAACAAAGACATGCTTTGATATTGCGCTATAATTTCTTGCCAATCAAACCCTTGCATTAGGGTAAATTTTATTACCTCATCAAAGCCTTGGGCTTTTGCCGCCTCGCGTATTTGCTGCACACATTGCGCTTCTTGAAACGGTTCTTCACCAAACACTAAATAAAAGGGTTTTAATCCTTTACTTAATTCACTCGGTAATTGATTAGGGTAACAGCGCATTATAGTTGCGACAGCTCTCTGACAATACGACGACTGGCTTGCTTGCGAATTTCGCTAATAAGTAGCTCAAGCTCTTTTGCTTTTGCAAGTGCGTGATCGGGGTCGTCTTGGTAGTTACGATAAAGCTCAAAGCGTTTTTCAATGGCTTTTTCGCCTGGGCGTTTAACAATATAGCTAACCCCGTAGGCAAGCTCGTATTCAGCCACCTGACCATTTTGAAACAACGACAAGGTTTGGCGTTCAATACTTTCTTTGCGTAAGTATAGTTGGGCAACATTTTTAGCCGAAGCCGTTAGTTCTACGTTACTGGCCTTAAGCTCTTTTTTGAGGTTTAAAAATAACGATGATTTTTCATCGTCCCCTTTAAGCGTTATTGTTTTAAGGTTATCGGGCAGGCTAGAGGCTTTCTTTAAATGAAAGCCACAGCTAGATAACACAAAACACATTAGCACTAAGGCTAATGTGTTTTTAAGGGTGTTAAAGCTAACCATTTAGTTAGCTACCACGTTAAGTAGTTTACCCGGTACGTAAATAATTTTACGAATGGTTGCGCCATCAGTAAATTTAGTTACGTTAGACTCTGCAAACGCAAGTGCTTCTACCTGCTCTTGTGTTGCATCGGCGGCGACAGTTAGCTTAGCGCGTAGTTTACCGTTTACTTGTACGATGATTAATTTTTCATCTTCAACAAGGGCAGACTCGTCAACTTTAGGCCATGCTGCATCTAAAATGTCGCTATCTTTACCAAGATCTTGCCATAACTGGTGCGATAAATGCGGCGTAATTGGCGCAAGCATAATAAGTAGGGCTTCTAAAGCCTCGTTAGCAATGGCAACATCTTGCGTATCGTTTAACGGCGCTTTTAATAACTTATTAGAGAGCTCCATAATGGCAGCAATAGCCGTATTAAATGTTTGACGACGCTCAATATCATCGCTCACTTTTGCAATGGCTTTATGTAGTTCACGACGCAATACTTTTTGTGGGTTACTAAGCGCCGATTTATCAAGAGCTTGGTAGCCAACCGTTTTCACATCTACAGCGTATTTCCAAATACGTTTTAAAAAGCGGTGCGCGCCCTCTACGCCTGAGTCTGACCATTCAAGCGTTTGCTCTGGTGGTGCAGTAAACATCATAAATAAACGCACAGTATCTGCACCGTATTGAGCAATTACTTCTTGTGGGTCTATACCGTTGTTTTTAGACTTAGACATTTTGCTCATGCCCGATGAGAACACTGGCTCGCCGTCTTTTTTATGCCATGCTTTAGTTACGCGGCCTTTTTCGTCAGTTTCGGTATTTACATCGCTTGGCGAAATCCATACGTCACCGCCTTTTTCATCTTTACGATAAAACGTTTCGGCAAGTACCATGCCTTGACAAAGTAAGCGATCGAATGGCTCGTCTGAATTTACTAAACCAAAGTCACGTAATAACTTATGGAAAAAACGCGAGTATAATAAATGTAAAATAGCGTGCTCAATACCACCTATGTATTGGTTTACTGGTAGCCAGTAATTAGCTGCTGCTGGGTCTAGCATGCCTTCGTCGTGGCGCGGGCTACAGTAACGTGCGTAGTACCAAGATGACTCCATAAAGGTGTCAAAGGTATCTGTTTCGTGTGTTGCAGGTACGCCATTTACCGTTGCTTTTGCCCATTCTGGGTCTGCTTTGATTGGCGAAGTAACGCCATTCATTACCACATCTTCAGGTAATCGTACTGGCAGCATTTCTTCGGTGGCGGCTAATTCGTTACCGTTTTCGTCGCTTAACATTGGGATTGGTGAGCCCCAGTAACGCTGGCGGCTAACACCCCAGTCACGTAGGCGGAAGTTAACTTTACGCTTACCTACACCTAATGCTTCTAGCTTGTCGGCAATAGCGTTAAATGCGCCTTCAAAATCAAGGCCATCAAATTCGCCAGAATTAACTAACACACCTTTTTCAGTGAATGCTTGCTCAGCTAGATTTACTTCAAGCTCAGAGCCTTCAACCGGTGCAATTACTTGTTTTATGTCTAGACCGTAAGCGGTTGCAAATTCATAGTCGCGTTGGTCGTGTGCAGGTACTGCCATAACCGCGCCTGAGCCGTAATGCATTAATACAAAGTTAGCAACCCAAATTGGTACTTGCTCGCCCGTTAATGGGTGAGTCGCGTAAAAACCGGTTGCTATGCCTTTTTTCTCCATTGTGGCCATGTCTGCTTCGGCAACTTTGGTGTTTTTGCATTCTTCAACAAACATTGCAATTGCATCGCTATTTTTAGCGGCTTCCTGTGCAATAGGGTGGCCACCGGCAACGGCTAGGTAAGTTACACCCATAAAGGTATCTGGGCGTGTTGTGTATACGCTAAATTTTTCGTTATTGTCGGTACGCGTAAACTCAATGTCTAACCCTTCAGAGCGACCAATCCAGTTGCGCTGCATGGTTTTAACTTGCTCAGGCCAGTCTTCTAACTTGTCTAAGTCGTCTAAAAGCTCTTGTGCATAGTCGGTAATTTTAATAAACCACTGTGGAATTTCTTTTTGCTCAACCACTGCACCAGAGCGCCAACCACGGCCGTCAATTACTTGCTCGTTTGCTAGTACAGTTTGATCAACCGGATCCCAGTTAACCGTAGACATTTTTTTGTACACTAGACCTTTTTCGTAAAGCTTAGTGAAAAACCATTGTTCCCACTTGTAGTACTCTGGGTGACAGGTAGCAATTTCACGATCCCAGTCGTAACCAAAGCCTAATTGCTTAAGTTGGTTGCGCATGTAATCAATGTTTTCGTATGTCCACTTAGCTGGCGCTGTTTTGTTTTTAATAGCAGCGTTTTCTGCAGGTAAACCAAACGCATCCCAACCCATAGGTTGCATTACGTTTTTGCCTTGCAGGCGCTGGAAACGAGAAACAACATCACCAATGGTGTAGTTACGCACATGACCCATATGCAGTCGACCACTTGGGTACGGGAACATAGAAAGACAGTAATACTTTTCTTTGCTCTCATCTTCGGTGACTTTAAATACCTGGTTTTCTTCCCAGTAACTTTGGACTTTTGACTCTATGTCTTGCGGGTTATATTGCTCTTGCATCTATGATTCCAGACTTCTTGCAAACTAATAAAAAATTGCCGATAGGATACCCCAAATAAAAGCCTAATCACAGCGTATAAGCACGGTTTTGTTAAAATCTCACTTTCAGTGCAGGTTAACCTATACTTATCTATGTTAAAGCTCACCACGTCCTTGATTTTGATGGAGTATAAAATGGCAGATTATAAAACATGGCTTAACGAGCTCACCACGTGGTTAAAAGATGTAAAAGATCACGAAGTAAAAGATGCAATGACCCGGTTTGTTGAATCTGAGCAAGCACTTAAAGACCTAGGAAAAGAAAAATACGGACTCTATAAAAGTTATTTACAACGCGATATAGAGCACGTTCAAGAAAACGAATCACATTATAATTCGCTTGCATGGCAAGAGCTTAAAGAGTCGTTATGGTATGAGCTTTCGCACATAGAAGATAAAACCCAGCTTGAATGGCAGTCGCTTAGCCAAGATTTTAAGCACAACGGGGTATATCACGCTGGCGAATGGATAGCCATGGGCACATTAGTATGTAAGAATTGCACCCATAGTTTTGATATTTATCACGCTACACAAATTACACCGTGCATTGAGTGTGATGGTATTTATTTTAGCCGTAAGGCATTACAGCCCTAAATATATGTATTAAGTGGCTTGTAGGCCACTTAATACGCCCAAAGCCAGCGAGTATGTTGGTACAAAAAGAAGTTAGAATGACGAAAAAACTGCTGCCATTATCTGTTTCACAGCTCGCACCGAGCATTTCTACTAATCACGTTAGCACGTGTATGAGCAATCCATACCCAGAGCAACTTACCTTTATAGGGCAGCAACGTGCCCAAAGTGCCCTCGATTTTTCATTAGGAATGGATTTACCCGGTTACAATGTGTATGTAATGGGTGAGGCCGCGCATGGCCGATTTACCCTCGTAAAAGACAAACTTAAACAACACGCAAAAGATCGCCCCACACCTAACGAGTGGTTGTATGTTAATAATTACGATGACCACCGCGAGCCAATTGCGCTATTTATGCAAGCAGGGCAAAGCAAGCAATTAAGTGACGATATAGACTCATTTTTAGATGAAGTACTCGACACCTTTCCAGCAGCTTTTGATAACCCTGCTTATCAACGCAAAAAAAAGTCAATCGAGAGCGAATTTAACGACGCTTACGACAGCGCTATTACCGCAGTAGAAGAAATGGCGCTTGAGCAAAGCGTAGCGCTAATAGAAGAGAAAAACGCCGTAGGTTTTGCGCCTTTAGTTGAAGGCAGGCAGTTAAGCGATAACGAATTTGCCGCCCTAGATGAAGCGCTTCGTGATGAGTTTTTTGAAAAAATAGAAAAACTAGAAGATGCCCTAATAGAGGCGCTTATTGAGCTGCCACGCTGGAAACGCGAATCAAAAGAAAAACAGCGTAATCTTAAAAAAGCCACAGCCGAGCAAGCGACTAAGCCGCTATTAAAAGACTTAGAGCATAAATACGCGGCACATATTGGCGTATTGCGTTATTTAAAAGACATTCGTGTAGAAATAATTGATGCAGTACTTGAGTGGCTAGACGATGAAGATGAAAGCGAAGAAAGCAAAGAAGATTTTGACCGTAAAGGCATGCTTACCGACTTTTTTGCGCCTAATATTTTAGTTGAATTTAAAGAAGACGATGCCGCGCCTGTGGTGTATGAGCCAAATCCAACCTTTGGCAACATATTTGGCAAAATTGAGTATTCAACATCGCAAGGCTCGCTTATAACTAGTTATCGCTCTATACAGCCCGGTGCATTGCACCGCGCAAATGGCGGTTACTTAATTATGGATGCCGAAAAAGTAATGGCCAACCCGCAAGTGTGGGATGGTTTAAAGCTTTCGCTCAAAACGCACCAAATTAAAAACGACCTACCGTATCAAGACAGCTCAGTCGGCAGCAGCTTTACACTGCGCCCGCAATTAATTCCGCTTGATGTAAAAATTATCTTATTAGGCTCACGCGATTTGTATTACACCATAGGTGAATACGATGAAGAATTTGCAGAGCTGTTTAGAGTACTTGCCGATTTTGACTACTACTTGCCAAGCAGCGATAAATTACAGTACCAATTTATTACTAAAGTGAGTGAGTACTGCCAGCAAACGTTAAAGTGCACAACCACAGAGGCCGCCATGGTGCGGTTACTTAAATTTAGCTACCGCCAAGCAGAGCACCATAATAAATTATCGGCGCGTTTTGCCGATGTACTTGAGCTGGTGGCTGAGGCCAGCTTTTACGCCAAGCAAGATAAGCAATCACTGATTGATGCGCACCATATTGATGAAGCCATTGAAGGTAAGCAGTACCGCACCGGGCAAATAAGCGAAAACATGCTAAGCGATATAAAGGAAGGTCACACGCTTATTGCCACACAAGGCAAAGCCATTGGTAAAGTTAACGGCTTAACTGTGCTGCACATTGGCGATACGTCGTTTGGTACACCCGCACGTATTACCGCCACCGTATACGCAGGCGCCGATGGTGTCATAGATGTAGAGCGTGAAGCGGAGCTAGGTAAAGCAATTCACTCAAAAGGTGTCATGCTGCTTACCGGTTATTTAGGTAATAAATACGCTCAGCACTTTAGCTTAACGTTAAGTGCTAACATAGCTATAGAGCAAAGCTATGGTTATATAGATGGCGACAGCGCTTCATTGGCTGAGCTGTGTGCACTTATCTCGGCTATTACCAGCTTGCCAATTAGCCAGTCTATTGCCCTTACAGGCTCTATTAACCAACATGGTGATGTGCAAGCCATTGGTGGTGTAAACGAAAAAATAGAAGGCTTTTTTAAGCTGTGTAAAATGCGCGGCTTAACAGGCGAGCAAGGCGTTATTATTCCTAAATCAAACCAAGTTAACTTAGTACTTGATGATGAAATACTTGAAGCGGTTGAGCGTGGTAAATTTAATATTTACGAAGTAGAAAAGGTAGACCAAGCACTTAACTTATTAATGGATATTGATGCAGGCGATATTATTGACGGGCAATACCCAGAGGATTCTGTTAATGGTATTGCTTTAGCACGCTTAAAAGACATAGCCGACATAGTTAATGGCGATAGCGAAGAAGATAAAGAAGCCGATGAAGATGAGGGAAAACACTAAATGATCAATATAATTTTAGCGGTGATCATCGTTATATTTTGTTTTTTAATTTTTCAAAATAGTAAAAAAGCAAAGCAACAAGCAGGCATTAACGCGCAAATTGAAGCCGACTACCTTGTAGCTAACGCAAAAGTAGAGGGCGTAATAGAAACCGCATCAGGTTTACAGTACAAAGTGCTACACAAAGGGGAGAGCGAAAATACACCTAACCCAACTAGTAAAGTAAACGTGCACTACCACGGCACGTTAATAGATGGCAGTGTATTTGACAGCTCAGTAGAGCGTAAAACGCCAATCAGCTTTGTTTTAAATCAGGTTATTAAAGGCTGGACCGAGGGCTTACAGCTTATGAGCCCAGGCGATAAATACATATTTTATGTACCGCACCAATTAGCTTACGGTGAAAAGCGAGTGGGCAGTATTCCACCCGCATCACTGCTTATTTTTGAAGTAGAGCTTTTGGCTATTGAGTCTTAATACAGGCGCTTAGTGTTATTAATTGTATAAAACCCGCTAACTTATCAGCGGGTTTTTTTATTGCGTGGATTTAAATCTAAATTGTGATTATTTGGCTACCGTTGCCATAGAAAGCTTATTAAGTACCGCAGAAATTTTATTAAGTACTTCTTCGCAGCCTTTTATATTATGGCGCTCTTGCAAATAACTTGGGTTGTTATAGGCAAGCCATACTTGGCCGTTGTTGTCTTGAAATATATGCACTTTTTGCGGTAAATCTATCGCCACACTTTGCTGGCATTGCATTAACGGTGTGCCTACTTTTGGGTTTCCAAAAATAATCACTTCACTTGGCGCTAATTTCATATCCACATTTTGAGCGTTTTTTTTATGATCCACCCGTGCAAAAATGGTTATCCCTTTGCTACTGGCTATTTTTTCAAAACGGTTAGCCGTTTCCTGTACAGAATAATTACTTTGAAAATGCACTAAGCTGTCATTGGCACTCACCACGCATGTGGCTAAAAGTAAAATAACACCTAAAACTAGTCGGTTTAGCATTATTTGCTCCTCATAAAAACGGCTTATTAAGAGTATGAAAAATACACCCTATCCGAGTTCTTTCTATGGTTCAACACTGCGCAAAGGGAATATGTATAAAACGCGAGCATAAAAACCTTTAAGTACCTATTTTTGTTGCGATTAATTCGAAAATTAAGAATGAATATGAAATTACTTACATCGCATTATAATAGTGATAATCGTTATCGTTCGTGGTGTTTTATACACCTCTTTTCAGGATCAATATGTTTAACCAAAAATACTTGGCGCTGAGTATTGCTGCGTCTTTTTCTGCTTTTTCTAATGTGGCATTTGCCGAGCAAAATAACGAGATTGAAACAATAGAAGTAACTGGCCGCGCTCAGCAGTTTTACCTAGAAACCGAAAGCAAAATTGGGACTAAAGCAGATTTAGATCTTATTAAATTACCGCAATCTGCGCAGGTATTAACCGAGCAACTTATTATTGACCGCGCTGCGCGCGACATTACCGATTTATACCGCTCAATAGCCGGGGTTAGTGAGTACAGTTATTCAGGTGTTACTTTTCGTGGTTTTAGAGATGATGCCAATGTATTTTACGATGGTATACGCGGCGACCCGTACTCGGGCTTTGGTGTACCACAATTATTTAATGTAGCGCGTGTAGAAGTATTAAAAGGCCCAGCCTCTGCGTTACATGGAAAACGAACGAGACCAAGCCTACCATGAGTCGCAAAGCTGGATAGATGTAAATGGCGATGGTGAAGCAAACATTAATGACCAAACCATTAAACGCGAATACCGAAAGCAATACCGCGCAAACGAAAAAACCAGTTTAACCACCGACTTTGTTTACAGCTTTGAGCAAGGCCAATTAACACACCAAGTATTATTTGGCGGCGACTACCACATAGTGGATACTGAGTACGATTACTTACGTGCCCGTTATGAAGCAGACGGCGTGGCTAACTTAAACATATTTGATTTAAATTACGGCGAAACCGACCCTAGTACTTATAACCTTACTGATATGAATCGCGATGGTGTTGAAACCGACCTTATTTTTTATCGCTATTAAAATTAGCCGCTTCTTGCACTGTGTTAATAGCTGCAATAGGGAAGGGGATCACAATACCTTCTTAGTTATAGCGTTTGTGTAGCGCTTTAATAAAAGCCGATTTAACCCAAAACCGATTAAAGTACTCTTTTGCGCGCAGCATCACGGTAAAATTAATACTTGAGTTATCAAAGGTGTGATACACCACAAAAGTATTGTAATCATCAACTCCCCATTCATGGTCAACCAGTACTTGGCGTGCAACCTCAAGCGTTACTTGCTCTACAAATTCTAGGCTTGAGCTATAGTGAACGCTTACACTGATGATTCTTTTAATAATACTTTGCGAAACTGACCCCTCTTTTATAAATCTAAAAGAGTAAGCAGCAAGTTATGTACCTAAATAAGTAAAGGGGATGTATTTGTAAAATAACGCAGGTGATTAAAAGCGAATATAACTGGCAGAGAGTGCATGCCAGTTATATTCTAGATTTATTTAATTAAATTTTGAAGTCGATTACATAGACTCAAGTGTTTTACCTCGGGTTTCTGTAATGTATTTAGCCACAAAAAATATGCTAATAAGTGCCGATAACGCATAAAAGCCGTACGCACCTGCAAGGCCAATGTTAGCCAGCATAATAGGGAAGGTCATAGTAATGGCAAAGTTAGCAATCCACTGTGCGCTTGCTGCAACAGCAAGCGCAGCACCGCGAATACGGTTATTAAACATCTCGCCTAATAACACCCACACAACAGGGCCCCAACTTAAGCCAAAAAATACCACAAATAAGTTAGCCATTATAAGCGCAAACGTACCCATGTTATCGCTAAGAGCAAGTTTGCCTGCTTCATCAAGGCCTGCGCTGCCAAATATATAAGTAAGCGCGCTTAAGCTGATAAACATACCAATACTGCCTACTAATAGCAGTGGTTTACGGCCAATTTTGTCAACAAGGGCAATAGCAATAAAGGTCGATACAATATTAGTCGTACCCGCTAATACATTTATAAATAACGATTGCGACTCGTCAAACCCAGCGGCTTGCCAAAGCTCAGAGCCGTAATAAAACACCACGTTAATACCCACAAATTGCTGAAACACACTCAGCGCAACACCTGCCCATACAATCGGGTGTACTTTTTTACTGCCATCAATAAATAAATCGCGAATACTTGGTTTTTTATCGCTACGCAAAGAGCGTTTAACATCGCTTATTTGCGTATCAAGGTTGTCGTTCGAAATTTTACTAAATACCGTTTTTGCATCGTTTACTTTACCTTGCGCCACTAAATAACGAGGCGACTCAGGAATAAACAACACACCCACTAAAAACAGTATTGCAGGCACCAGCTCAGCCCAAAACATCCAGCGCCAAGCGGCTATATCAAGCATTAAAATATTTTGCGCGCTACCAGCTGCATCAGCAATTAAATAGTTACTTAAAAACGCAGCAAATAAACCCAATACAATAGCAAGCTGTTGTAATGTGGCTAAACGACCACGAAGGGCGGGTGGTGCAACCTCTGCAATATAAGCTGGCGCCAATACCGATGCAGCACCAATACCTAAGCCACCAAATAAGCGGTAAAAAATAAACTCGGCCGAGCTTTCGCTAATGCCTGAGCCAAACGCGCTAATAGCAAAAATAATCGCGGTGATGATCATAATTGCACGGCGGCCAAACTTATCAGCCAGCGGCCCCGCAGCAAGTGCACCCACGGCGCAGCCTAATAATACCGAGGCTACATTGAACCCCGTAGCCACACTGCTTGAATTAAATGCATTACCGAGTGCCGACACCGTGCCGTTAATAACACCCGAGTCAAAGCCAAATAAAAAGCCACCAATAGCAGCCACGGCCGAGATAAAAATTACGTAAAAAAGAGAAGAGTTTTCAGCTGTGTTGGCTGAGTGGGAAGGCGGTGTGTGCGTTGTCATTATATGCCCTGAAAGTTAATTTAAATTTAAAGGAGCATAATATCGTAAAGCGCTATGGCTGAATACATTTGTGCGGGTATAAAGGGTTTATGGGTATACCTGACTTGTTTTTAAAGGTTTTGATATAAAGTGATTTTTGCAAGTACAGGAACTGACAACGTGAACATATTAAATTAAAGTGTCTACTTAGTTTATTGAGTATTAATTCTTTTTTGAGGCTAGATGGATGCTAGAGATTGTTGCTACTAAGGACTTAAAGGCTGCCGCACACTTTACGTTTAACAATATGAAACCCTATTACGAAATGTATGCGGTAGATTGGAATGTAGAAGACATTTACCAAGCAACCCAAGGCCTCAAAAACTTTGACATTTTATGCAAGGGTCAACATATAGGTGTCGTGCGCTTATCGTTTGAAGAAGGGCGTTGCCAGCTTCGCGACATTCAGATTGCAGCTGCTTATCAAAACAAAGGTTATGGTGCTCACATTATTGCTAAAGTAGTTGATATGGCTCGTCAACAAAACGTCCCATTCATAGATCTCAAAGTATTTCAGCAAAGCCCTGCATTTAAGCTATATAGCCGCATCGGATTTACAGTCGATAGAGGAGACGATCGTTTTTACTACATGAGCTTGCAAGTTAAATAGCAACGGTATTTACCAATTTTTGGCTCTTTTCTATTTGGTGGCTTTCTAATTTATATAATTACGGTGAGTTAATGTATTTTCCAGTTTTCCCCTCACACCTCAAAGTTCTCAAAGTACTCTTTTTGCAATTCTATAGTGAGTGCTTTAGGGCGAATACCTTGTACTAGGTTGTATACCTCTTCTTTTGTGTAACCTGCCGAATTTAAAATAAGTGCAGCGACCAATCCTGTGCGACCAGTGCCGCCTTTACAATGTATGGCAATGGTTTGTTTGTGTTGTATGGCTTGTAGTATGTCGGTTTTGTGGGTGTTCCAGCTTGATGCAAAAGGCTGTTTAGGTGCTTCGTCGTCATTTATTGGTAAATGAAACCAGGTTATATCGTGCTTATTGCACTCACTATTAATTGTTTGTACGTTGTTTTTTTCAAGCTCCTTTTGTGGCATAAGCGATAGTAGCATGTGAGTGCCAGCGGCTTTTAATGTAGCGATTGAATCCGCTAGGTTTTGCGTTTTTGTACTAGGGCAAGGCGTAAAAATAATATTTGCGCCGTTATTGAGTGATAAAACATCGTATGGGTGCGCGCTCATGGTAAGTCCTTTATTTTTAATAAATTTGCTTTTATACGATCACTATAGCGTGTTTTAGTTACAAGTTTAAGATTGAATAATAAGCATAAATGCTAGATACTGTTTTTATATACAGTTGTGGCGATGTTATGAAAAAAGAATTACCAGCAAAATACTATTTAGCGCATTTTAGAGAGCTTATTGAGTTTGTAACAAGTAAATGCATGCATTTACTTGAGCCCAAGCACAGCCAATTTATTAGTAAAATTAACCAGCTTGATGAGCAAAGCCAATGCATGTTGGCGCGTGTGTATTCGCGTAAGCCTTATTTAGTGCAGGCGCAATCGCTCAATTATGAAGAAATAACTTCGCCGCATCAGGCTATTTATACGCTAAAAAAAGCGGGTATTTTATATGAGCCAAATGCACAGCATTACAAGCTTCTTATAGCGCATTTAACCAAGCCCATGCTGGTGGAGTTACTCAGTAATTACAGTGAGCAAGTAAGCTTTAAGAAAAGCGCAGCTAAAGGGGAGTTGGTTACTATTGCGTGCCAATTTTTTAGTGAACGCGCACATGATTTAGCCCCTTTATATAGCCAGTATGTTATTAATAATCGTGAAGATTATTATGAGTATTTTGAGTTTTTATTTGCAGGGCGCTTAAGTAGTGGCGATGTAAATCATCAAAACCGCTTTGTTATGCGCGATTTAGGGTTAACCGCTACCCGCGAAGGGCACAGCGAGAGCTTGTCGCGCTTTAATACACTCGCTGAGGCGCAATCTAATTACGTTTTAAATCGTTACCGTTTAGCGTTTAAAAACATTGGCAAAACGGGTGGTAATACAAAAGCTGAAACCTTGGATGACAAAACACCTTACACCGAGCTTGCGCATTTAGTTTTAGCGCAACCGGCGCACGGTACACACGCGCACAACATTAAAAACAAGCTGCTGGTTAGGCTGTATAAACAACTAAAAAATACCGATAGCGAACTTGCCTTTAGCCTACTAGAAGGCTGCACCGATTACGCCGAAGCACAAGAAATTCAAATAAGAGAGCAATACCGTTTAGGTAATAAAGAGTGGGTAAAAGCGCAGCTAGAGCAAATAATAGAAAATCCGCTCACCGACGATTTACTGTACTTTGCTGATGACTTTTTAATGCGAAAGTTTAATAAACAAACGCGTTCGCGCTTAAGCGCTATGCTAGCCGACACCCAGTGTGTGCTTGAAATTGACGAAATTTACCGAGGGGATGTAGAGCAAGGCGTAAATGAGCATTACAGTGCAAAAGGGTTAACGGTTTTTAATACCGAAAACACCTTATGGCAAAGCTTATTTGGTTTAGTATTTTGGCACGAGTTATTTATAGAGTCGCCGTACCCGCCGTGTAATGAATTTGATATTTACCCGCAAGTTTTACAGCTTGGTAATTTTTATGAAGCACAAAGCACGCAAATTGACGCACGTTTAAAAAGCTGTAGCACTAATCAGGCGCTGCTTAATTTGGTATGTAAACATGCCGCGCAATACTTTGAGCAGCCCAATGGGTTATTTAGATGGCGCAGCAATTTATTAGAGCCACTAGAGGCACTAATTTTAAACAGCCCGCTTGAAGCGTTAATTGCGCACTTAAGGGCTATGAGCAAACACTATTTACAGCTAAAAGACGGCTACCCCGATTTAATGGTTATTAATAATGGCCAAGTGCATTTTGAAGAGGTAAAAGCCCCAGGCGATAAGCTTAGGCGCAACCAACTTACCACTATTGATAATTTAAAAAATGTAGGCTTTACGGTACATATTGCCGCAGTTAAATGGTTTGTAGACCCAAACCGTATTTACAGCGTGGTTGATATAGAAACCACGGGCAGCTTAAAAGGCGGTAACCGCATTACCGAAATTGGCATTGTTAAAGTACAGCACGGTAAAGTGATTGATACCTGGACGACACTTGTTAATCCGCAGCGCCATATCCCAAGCTTTATTACTAAACTAACCGGCATAAGCGATGGCATGGTTTATAATGCGCCTGTATTTGCCGAAATTGCACAGCCACTACTAGATAAACTTGCAGGCAGTATTTTTGTAGCCCATAACGTAAATTTTGATTACGGCTTTATTAAAAAAGAGTGCGAGGTTGCTGGGCACTTTTTTAAAATGCCCAAAATGTGCACCGTGGTTGAATCGCGCAGAGCGTTTAAAGGGTTAAAGTCGTATTCGCTTGGTAACCTTAGCGCGCATTTTAATTTAAATTTAACCAGTCATCACCGTGCATTGGCCGATGCTACCGCCACTGCCGAGTTGCTATTGCTGATCCAAAACAGTGAAACGCACACGCAGTAAACGAGTGGTTTATATTTAAGTGATTGATAGTTAGGTAATTAATTAACGTTATTATGATTTTTAATTTATTTTGGAATAAAGTGTTTTTGTAAATCGTCTTCTTTATGTCAATCCGACAAACTAGAGGACAAATCAATGACTAAATTAAATAAAATTGTAAGCGTAATGATGTTAAGCGGTGTGTGTACTTTTACAGGTGTAGTGCAGGCCGCTGATATTGAACTATCTCAGTCAACGTCGGCGCAGCAACAAACATCTACATCTATTGTGTTTTCACAAAACGGTTTAACAGCCAGTGGTAGCAACGAGTCAAACGTATCTAACGATACACAAGTAACGGCTGATGATTCACAAAACACAGATTCAACGGCTAATAATACACAAACTCCAGCGCAAGAAAGCAGCGAGGCTGCAGAGCCTGCAAATTCATTAGTTGCATCTGCAAGCGGATCTTTAAATAATGCATTAAATGCATCGGCTTCGTCTTTAAATACCACAGTCAATACAGCGCTTGATGCAACAACGCAGTTAACCTCATCGGCGGGTAATTTAACAACCGCTGTGAGCCAGTCGTCATTACTTGCTATTACCTCAGTTCAAGGTGCTCAGCCAGACTCCACCGATACACCAACCGATACCTCTTTACTTTCAAATGTTAGCAGCGCTACCGATTCAGTTACACAAGCTGATGCAACAAATGCGCTTAATGCCGGTGAGCTTACAAATCAATTAGCAGTGACTAATACGGCTGCAAACTCAGCGAGTTCAGCACTGCAAATGGGTGACGCAATTAATACCAGTAATGAAGTAGTAAGCAGTGTTCAGCAATCTTTAATTGCCAGTGTGCAAGACAGTACGGTTAGTAGTTTACAAAGCACGGTACAGCAAAGTGTTAGCGGGCAGGTGAGTTCAGCGGTTACTGATCAAATTAGTAATGATGTAGCACTTAGCACTGCAAGTGAAGTAGTAACCAATATTACTAACGATTTAGATCTAGGGCTTTAATACGCCAAGTGCTTGCACAAATGCCGAATAGGGAAACCTATTCGGCCTGTTGGAGAATAAATATGAAAGCAGTTATAACCACCACATTGTGTGTTTTTAGTGCCCAGGCGGTGCTTGCACAAACTACCCATGTTAAAACACCTGAGCAAACTAAACCCTTTAAAAGTAGCTTTGAGCTAAGTGCAGAGGCTGAAGTTGGGGTATTAAGTAACTCGGCGCTCTCTGTTCAGGAGCTTGACGATATTTCGTCGCAAAGTGACAGCGGCATAAAAACCGCAGCCGGTGTTAATGCAAAATGGCAAGTAACTAAAAGCGCTAAATTAACCTCAAGCTATAAGTTTGAACAACAAGACTACGATGAGTTTGATCAATACGATTTAGCTCTGCATCAATATGGTTTAGATGCCAGCTATAGCTTTAATAGTCATGAGGTAGGCGTTCGTTACGATGGCGCAAAAGCAAATGTAGATGGCGAACCATTTTTACACTTTAACCAAGGCAGTGCTTATTATGGCCATTTTTTAAACTCGCATACGTATTTGCGTATGAGCATAAAAACCAAAGCCAAACGTTTTACTACTGCAAAAGCACGTAATGCCGACGGCGTAGGCACCGATGTAGCGCTTTATCATTTTATAAATAATGGCCAAACCATGTTAATGGCAGCGCTAAGTGCCGATAAAGAAAACGCCGACGATAACCAATACGACTTTAACGGCTACGGCTTTACGACTAAAGTTACGCACAAATTTACGGCCTTTAATGTGGCTAACAAAGTGGGGGCTGGTTGGCGTTATCAAAATAAAGATTACGATGAGCAAACAACGGATGATTTTTTTGAGCAAATACCGTCGCGAGATGAGCACCGAAATATCGTTAATGCGTTTTATAATTTAGCTGTATATGAGCACGTAACACTCATAGCCGAGGCTGAATATGGCGATTACCAATCTAAGCTTAGTAGCAATACCTATACGCAATCGGTTTTATCGGCGTCAGTTAAAGTGCACTTTTAGGTGGGTAAATGGCACCATAACCAAAGGTGGTGTCTTTGCCTTGCTCGCCTAAATCGACGGCCAGCGATGTAAGCTCGTTAAGTGCTTTGGTTTTATTATTACCATGTTTTAACAATAAACAACTTAATGCCGCGCTCACATGCGGCGCTGCCATTGACGTACCTGACTCCCTTCCAAATTTTCCATTGCCTTGGCTTGTAACAACATTTACACCAAGGGCTGCAAAGTCTATATAATCACCTTTATTTGACCATCTATAAATTTGGTCATTAGCATCAATAGCACTTACCGCTATCACGCTTTTATACGCACCTGGGTATAACGGCTGCGACGCCGGCCCTTGGTTACCTGCAGCAGCTACAATTAACACGTTTTGTTTTATTGCAGCAGTAATACTTGCTTCTAAAACTGCGTTATTTGGCCCTGTTAGGCTCATATTTATTACGGGTATTTTATTACTCACTAGCCAGTTAAGTGCCTCTACTATGGCAAATAATGTAGCCCCTTGTGCATAGTCAGATTGCCTATAAAACACCTCGGCACTGTAAAGCTTGGCACTGCCTAAAAGCGGGCTAAGTTTTGCGCCTTTACCTGTAATTAGCCCTGCAATGGCGGTGCCGTGTAAATTTGGCGAGCTTAACCCTTGTGGTAAAAAGCTTTGCGTGGTGATATTTGCGCTTTTAAAAGCACTGTGTTTGGTATTAATGGCGCTGTCGATCATGCCAATTTTTACGCTTTGTGTGCAGTAGGGGGCAATAGAGTTATTTGGTGTTACTTTTGCGGTAGGCTCGCCTGTTTGCGCTTGGTAAATGTGGTTTCGGTCAAGTATTGCAGACTCATCTAAGTTAAGTGCTTTTAATAACTCACTTTTCGAATTAATACCTTGGGGCACGTTAAAGCGCACTAAGCTCATATTAAGTGCGTTGTAATTTTTTACCGATACAATAGTTATATTTTGCTGCTTTAGGGTATTAAGTTGTTGGCTATTTGCCATTAATAACCATTGTCGCTCTATTGCTCTAAAGCCGTTTTCAAGCTCTACCTCAATAAATGCAGTGTTTTGGCTATTTATATTAATGTTAAGCACATTAGGTAAGCTGCTAATTGGCTCGCTAATTTGCGCTTTTAGTTCATCAATCGATACTTGTGGTACAGGCACCGGAAGCGGCAGGTGCTGTGCACGTTCTATAGTTTGCTCAATACGCTGCTCTATTGGGGTTAACTGCCCAAGCACCTGATCAACTTTTACTACATTGGCTAAGCTCGCTGGGCTAAATATACAAAGCGCGGCGGCTATTATGTGTTTAACGCGGGTGTTTTTAATATTCATAGTGGGTTACTTATTTTTTATTACACTGTTAGTTAACGTTTAACACATAGAAATATTTCATTATTCAAATTATTTTGATTATTTGGGAATAAATGTTTTTTTGAATCGTCTTCTTTATAAAAGGGGTAAAAATCAATGAACGAAACATTAAAAACCTTATTGCCCATGCTTAGGCGTTTTGCCTATTCGCTAACGGGTAGTAAAGCAGATGCAGACGATGTAGTGCAAATAACAATTGAAAAACTATTAGTAAAAGGTATTCCAGATGACGTTGAGCCGGCTAAATGGGCGTTTAAAATTTGCCGCAATGTGTGGATAGACGAGTACCGCTCACGCAAGGTAAGGCAAAATACGGCTCAGGCCGATGTTTTACCAGAGCCAATAATAAGTAATGAACATCAAACACTCGAAAACAAACAAATGCTTAAAAATGTAAATATAGCACTTGGCCAATTACCCGAAGAGCAACGCGCCATTGTATCGCTGGTGGCAGTGCAGGGCATGGCTTATAAAGAAGTCGCACAAACGCTCGATATACCTATAGGTAGTGTCATGAGTAAATTATCGCGCGCACGCAGTACACTTTATAATTTAATAAAACCCAACTTTAAAAAGGAGCAAGTATGAACATTAACGACGAAACACTTAGCGCCTTTTTAGACTCAGAGCTAAACGAGCACGAAATGGAGCAAGTGCGCAAAGCGCTTGAAACCGATGACGAACTAGTAATGAGACTAGCAGAGCTAAGCGAAGTAGACATGCGAGTAAAAGAGCACGCTACAAGTATTGACGAGGTTCCCCTTAGTGACTCATTAGCTAAAACGGTTGCCAAGCTTGATACGCCAACGTCAAAAAGCACGTTAAGCAGTAATGTAGTCACGTTAACGCCTTGGCAAAAGGTTAAGCAATCGGCTAATAAAAGTTTAGCAATAGCAGCAAGCGTTGCTGTGGTATTTGGTATTGCAATGATGAGCTATTTACAACCCAATGAGTCGCAAAACTTAGTGGCTAGTAATACAGCTTTAGCCCTTGATACACAGTTAAGTAGTGGTGTGTTTGAGCAAAGTAATGGCTCAGTATTTAGGGCGCAGCTTAGCTTTAAAAATCAGCAAGGTGAGCTTTGTAGGCAGTATGCGCTAAGCTCAAACAATACCACACAAACAAGCATTGCGTGTAAAACGCAAAACGGTTGGCAAATTAAAGCGCAAACAGCCACGCAGCAAAGTAATAATGGTGCGCAATATCAAACAGCGTCTAATAACAATGAGTTAGATGCTGTTATTGACAGCATGATCAGCGGCGCACCACTAGATAGAGCGCAAGAGCAGCAAGCAATTAACGCAAAGTGGCAGTTAAACAAATAATAATGTGTATAAAGCGAGGTGAATTATGAAAACATCTATTTTAATTATCAGTATTTTACTTATGGCGGGTTGTGCATCTAAACCCGACTACCGCCCAGCTAATAATGGCTCACAAGGTTATAGCGAGCAAAAAATTAGCGACGATCAATACCGAGTAGAGTTTAAAAGTGTCTCAAACAACGTAGCCGATGCCGGTGATTATGCATTATTACGCGCAGCTGAGCTTACCCAAGCGCAAGGCTACGACTGGTTTGTTGTAACTAATAAAGAAACTTTTGTTGAGTCTAAATCGCATGCCCCAGCATCATCTATTAGTGCATCACATAGCCAGCAGTATGAGCGAAACTGTGGTTTATTAACCTGCGAAACACGCGTACGCCCGAGCAATAGTGTAGGCGTACAAGTGAGCAACAATGATAAACGCAAAGAAGTACACACCCTAATTGACATTAAAATGGGCAAAGGTATAAAACCAAACGACAACAGCTATAGCGCACAAGACATAATTGAAAACGTAGGTAAAAAAGCACAAAATTAAGCGTTTGGTAAAAGCACTTAGCTTGTTTTAGTTAAGTGCTTTTTTCGTGGTAAAAAACCAGTAACCAGCATAGTACCGACAATAACAAATAATGCGCCGAGTAACGTATTTGGCCCAATTTGCTCATCTAAAATTACATGCCCCCAAAAAATGCCAAATAGTGGAATTAAAAACGTGACCGTTAAAGCTGAGGTTGGGCCTATATCGTCAATAAGTTTAAAAAATAAAATATAGGCAAGTGCGGTACACACCACGCCAAGGGCTAACACGCCAAGCATAACATCGGTACTAGGTACTTCGCGAATAGGCATAAAAAGTATAAGGGGCAGTACTATAAAACTGGCTGCCCACATAGAGCCGTGTGCGTTATCGAACGGGGTAAGCTTAGGGGCATTTTTTGTATAATGTGATGCAATGGCATAACATAGTGAGGCGCTTAGCGCTGCTGC
>Ga0209452_1000112_pt1 | contig 29366 bp, 22 predicted proteins | sample WorMetimpBELIZE1_FD_187388 | JGI IMG/M metagenome (GOLD analysis project Ga0209452, IMG submission 187388) | Marine gutless worms symbiont microbial communities from Max Planck institute for Marine Microbiology, Germany - Olavius imperfectus... | ecosystem: Host-associated > Annelida > Digestive... | reverse complement strand
ATGCACAGCATGTAAAAATGGCTGATGAGGCTTACCATATTGGCCCCGCACCAAGTAAAGACTCATACCTTGTAACTGATAAAATTTTGCAAGTGGCTATAAACGCAGGTGCAGATTGTATTCACCCAGGTTACGGCTTTTTATCTGAAAACAGCGACTTTGCTAAAGCCTGTGAAGCTAACAACATTGCGTTTATTGGCCCACTTGCAAGCAGCATAGAAGCCATGGGTTCTAAAACACGCGCTAAAGAAATAATGGCCAAAGCCAATGTGCCCCTAGTGCCAGGTTACTATGGTGATAATCAAGACCCTGCTTTTTTAAAATCTGAGGCCGAAAAAATTGGCTACCCTGTGCTCATTAAAGCGGCCTTTGGCGGCGGCGGTAAAGGCATGCGCGTAGTTGAGCAAGCCAAAGATTTTATAACTGCACTTGAGGGTGCACAACGTGAGGCAATAGCCGGTTTTGGTAACGACTTAGTACTCCTTGAGCGCTACGTTGACCAGCCTCGCCACGTTGAAGTACAGGTATTTGCCGATAACCATGGCAATTGTGTTTATTTAGGTGATCGAGATTGCTCATTACAGCGCCGTCATCAAAAAGTAATTGAAGAAGCCCCTGCGCCTGGTTTAAGCGATGAACTACGCAAAGAAATGGGTGAAGCTGCAGTACGCTGTGCGCTTGCAATTAACTACAGAGGTGCAGGTACGGTTGAGTTTTTGCTATGCGGTGATGAGTTTTTCTTTATGGAAATGAACACCCGCCTGCAAGTGGAACACCCTGTTACAGAAATGGTCACCGGTATAGATTTAGTTAGTTGGCAAATTAATATTGCCGCTGGGCAAACATTGCCACTAACGCAATCAGATATACAACTCCAAGGCCACAGCTTTGAAGCGCGTATTTATGCTGAAGACCCAGCTAACGACTTTATTCCCTGTTCGGGCACAATTCAAGCGTTAAGCACACCACTTAACAGTGAGTTTGTACGTATTGATACCGGTATTGCACAAGGCGATGAAATAAGCCCGTATTACGACCCGATGATTGCAAAGCTGATTGTGCATGATGATAACCGAGAGCAAGCATTATCGCGTTTACGCCAAGCACTTGAGCAGTTTCACTTAGCGGGTTTTAGCACTAATATTGGCTTTTTACATAACTTAGCAAGCCACCCTACGTTTGCTCAAGGTGCGCCAAGTACCCACTTTATTGCTGAGCAAGGTGATTCATTGGTGAGTGTTGATAGTATCGCCCTTGAAAAAGCCCGTGTAATTGCAGCCTTTGCATATCTTGAATCACTCAACGCTAAAAAAGCGACTCAACAAAGCGCAAGCCCGTGGCAGCAACTCAGTGGTTTTAAGCTCAATGCACCCCATAACGTAATTGTGCCATTTAGCGATTTACCTATTAGCGCTGTAAAAACTAAAGCGGGCTATGTTGTAACGCATAATGAAAAGGCGTTCGATATATCAGGCACTCTTGAGCAAAACCTATGCAGTGTATTTATAAACGGTGAAAAATATACCGCTCATATAAGCCATAGTGTTAGCAGTATTACTGTAATGCTTGCAGCCTTACAAGTTACGCTTAGTTTAGATTCTAAACATTACATTAGTAATCATGAGACTGACGCCGTGCCACTTGCGGCGCCACTTAATGGTACTGTAGTAAAGCATTTAGTTGATGTAGGCAGCACCCTTGGCAAAGGCGATGCGGTAGTGATTATTGAAGCCATGAAAATGGAATACACACTGAGTGCTCCCCATGATGGTATTTTACAAAGCTACTGCTTTGATGAAGGCGAGCTAGTTTCACATGGTGCATTATTAGCGATTGTAGAAGACACCACGGCGCAGGAGGCATCGTAATGGCGGCTTTTCCTGACGTGGTTAAAATTGTAGAAGTTGGCCCACGTGATGGCCTGCAAAATGAAAAAGCGGTCTCTACAAAAGATAAAATAACCTTGATCAATGCACTGAGTGACGCAGGCTTAAAAAATATTGAAGCTGGTGCTTTTGTCTCACCCAAATGGGTGCCACAAATGGCCGACTCCGCTGAGGTGATCAACGCACTGGATTTACCCCATGTAAATTTAAGCGCGCTGACACCTAATTTAAAAGGGGCACAGCTGGCGAAACAAGCTGGCATTAAAGAATTTTCCATATTTACAGCAGCAAGCGAAGCGTTTTGTCAAAAAAACATAAATTGCAGTATTGAAGAAAGTATTGCGCGCTTTAGCGAAGTAATGGCGTTTGCAAAAACTCCTAATATACGTGTACGTGGTTATGTAAGTTGTGTGCTAGGTTGCCCTTACGAGGGCGAAATAGACCCACAAAAAGTATTAGCTGTATCTCAATCACTTTTAGATATGGGCTGCTACGAAATTAGCCTTGGCGATACCATAGGTGTTGGCACTGCAAGTAAAGTTACCGAACTTTTAACACACTTACTGAAACACATTGATAAATCAAAACTGGCTGTTCATTTTCATGATACTTATGGCCAAGCGCTCACAAATATTTACGCAGCACTGAGCCTAGGTATAGCAACGGTTGATGCCGCTGTTGCAGGGCTTGGTGGTTGCCCTTATGCCAAAGGCGCGTCAGGAAATGTTGCCACCGAAGATGTGGTTTACTTACTCAATGGGCTTGGCATAGAGCATGGAATTGATTTACAAAGATTAAGTGGCGCAGGTTGGCGAATTACCCAGGCTCTTGATAAAACGCCAGTTAGCAAGGTTTCGATTGCTCTTGGCAATCCACAAAAATAAAAATTTAACTAGCCTTATGGCTATCAACATAATGAGGAGAGTCTCATGGCCGGATTTGATAAGGTGGTTTCGAGTTACGAAGCCGCAATGGAAGGGTTAAAAGACGGTGATACCGTTATAGCTGGTGGCTTTGGGCTGTGCGGTATTCCTGAAGGTTTAATTAAACAGATCAAGAAAATGAATACCAAAGCACTCACCGTGGTTTCTAATAACTGTGGTGTAGATGACTTTGGGTTAGGTGTTTTATTACAAGATAAACAAATCAAAAAAGTGATCGCCTCATATGTAGGTGAAAACGCTTTATTTGAGCAACAATTATTAAGTGGCGAAATAGATGTTGAGCTGACTCCGCAAGGCACTTTGGCTGAGAAAATGCGTGCTGGTGGTGCAGGTATTCCGGCATTTTATACCGCCACAGGTTATGGTACCCCAGTTGCCGAAGGCAAAGAGGTAAAAGAATTTAATGGCCGTCCTTATATTTTAGAAGAATCGATTACTGGCGAGTTTGCTATTGTGAAAGCATGGAAAGCCGACCGATACGGTAATTTAGTGTTTAGACACACCGCTATGAACTTTAATCCAATGGCGGCAACCGCAGGTAAAATTACCGTTGCTGAGGTAGAAGAAATAGTCGAGCCGGGTGAGCTTGAGCCAAGCCAAATTCATACCCCTGGTATTTTTGTTAATCGCGTAATTAAAGGCAACTTTGAAAAACGCATTGAACGTGTAACAACACGAGATTAAGCAGGAGCAAAGTTATGGCATTATCACGTGAACAAGTTGCAATGCGCGTTGCACAAGAGCTAAGAGACGGCTACTACGTTAATTTAGGCATTGGAATTCCGACACTCGTCGCAAACTATGTACCTGAAGGTATTGCAGTTATGCTACAGTCCGAAAATGGTCTTTTAGGCATGGGTCCCTACCCTACAAAAGCAGAGTTAGACGCCGATATGATTAACGCGGGTAAAGAAACCGTGACAGCTGCGACAGGTGCAGCCATATTTAATAGTGCAGATAGTTTTGCCATGATACGGGGTGGTCATGTAGACTTAACCGTTCTGGGTGCATTTGAAGTAGACCAAAGCGGCAACATTGCGTCGTGGATGATCCCTAAAAAGCTGATTAAAGGCATGGGGGGCGCAATGGATTTAGTCGCAGGGGCAAAGAATATTATTGTTACTATGACCCATGCAAGCAAACATGGCGACTCAAAACTGTTAGAGTCGTGCACATTACCGCTGACAGGCGTTAATTGTGTTAAAAAAATAGTGACAGACTTAGCCGTTCTTGAAATTAAAGACGGCGCATTTCATTTATTAGAGCGCGCACCTGGCGTCTCGGTTGATGAAATAGTTAGTAAAACAGCAGGTAAATTACTTGTTGACGGTGAAGTACCAGAAATGGTTTTCTAGCGCTTTACCATGTACCGACCTCATTCCCAGTGCCAATGGCGCTGAGTTACCCAAAATCCCTCGAAAGAGGGATTTTTTTTGCCAGAAATAAATTATTGTTTTTAATACCCTTGTAGTAAATATTATCTATAATTCAAATATGTTTAATGTAAGCGCTTTGATTTTTTGCACTAACTTGTAGATAGTCTGCACCTTTTTTGTGAACTAGTGCTATAATTAAAATTAAACTATTGATATTATTATATTAAATAATTGGTTCGATTATTGCCTGTTATAGGCGTCTTAAATTAATAAACAACTATTGGAAAACATGCAAACTCCTATTCGAGGCCTTCGTTCTTTTTGCTTTGCAGCAAAAAGCCTAAGTTTTAAACACGCAGCTAAAGAGCTGTATTTAACGCCCTCTGCGGTAAGCCATCAGATCAAACAACTAGAAGAGCAGCTCGGCATTGAACTATTTCAACGCCAAACTCGCTCTATTAGTCTAACCGCTGCTGGCAAAAACTTTTTTGATGCCATATCACCTATTATTTATACGCTCGAAAACACTATTAATGAATTTAGTCAATTACAACAAAATACCAATATAACAATTACACTGCCTGAATTTTTTGCCAGTGAGTTACTTATGCCTAAACTCAGCGAGTGGACATCTGAGCACCCTAATATCAACCTGCAAATGGACACGCTCAAAACCCGAAAAGAACTCACTCGACATAGTGATTTATCGATTGTTTTATCCTCTAGTAAGCCTACGGAAGGCTTAACGGCAGAACTATTTAATCTTGAATATATTCCTGCATGTAATGAAAAGCTGTTAAAACAGTGGAAAGACGATCACTGCCAAGCATTAAACCAAGTGCCATTAATACTGCACAAAGCTAGACCGTGGGCTTGGCATCAATGGGCTGAAAAAGCAGGCATAGATGACTTTTCTCCTACTCAAATTATACAAATTGATAGTATGTTTGGGGTCGCTCGTGCAGCGCAACAAGGTATTGGTATTTCACTTATCCCTTTGCCAATTAGCCAAAGCTGGTTTGATGAAAAATGGCTGTATAAATTATTTCAACAACCTCTTACTACCAAGGATAAATACTATTTAGTACAGCATGAAGCTAATACCCCCAACCCTGCTTTAGATTTATTTGCTAAATGGGTTGTATCTACATTTAGAAAAATACAAAGTTAATTAATTTAGGGCTGCGTTTGCTTAAATAACTCACAATACTTTATGGCTATTTAAAAATAGTTTTGCAAGCGTTGCCCGATAACTCCTACACTACATGAAAAAATGATAAACCATAAAATTCAAGCTGTTATAGCTTTGATATAGACTAAAGTCTATAGCTTAATTTTTTTCACTTATTAGTTTTATTTTTATCGTTTGTCTGACTTACCTAATTATTTTAGAGTTACTTCATCGAAAGCAAACAGCTAAACGTTTTCTTTATAAATGTTGACTGTTTTGCACCAAATTAATGCAACTTTTTTAGATACAATTACTCTAATCAAGTAAGAAAAGAATCTTATATTGTGTGTGTAAGATGTTGTCAGTGTGAAAAAGCAGTTCAGGTTAGGTGGTGACTTGATTTGAACTGTTTTTTATTCAACGAGCATTACACAGCAATCAATAAATTAGCTACTGTGTAGCAAATAGAATCTTATATTGTGTGTGTAAGATGTTGTCAGTGTGAAAAGCAGTTCAAGTTAGGTGGTGACCTGATTTGAACTGTTTTTATTCCACCAGCTTTACACAGCAATCAATAAATTAGCTACTGTGTAGCAAATAGAATCTTATATTGTGTGTAAGATGTTGTCAGTGTGAAAAGCAGTTCAAGTTAGGTGGTGACTTGATTTGAACTGTTTTTTATTCCACCAGCTTTACACAGCAATCAATAAATTAGCTACTGTGTAGCAAATAGAATCTTATATTGTGTGTGTAAGATGTTGTCAGTGTGAAAAGCGGTTCATGTAAGGTGGTGACCTTATATGAGCCGTTTTTGTTTTCCCGCCTTTTATTCAACTATCAGTTTGTGCTTGCTTTTGAGTGCGTTTATCTTCTTTTCGTTATTTTGTAAAAACTGACTAAACTTTTCAGTTAAGCTTGGGTAATTTACTGTAGATAATAAAAAAGCTTGCTTATCAACAGGTAACTGATGCTGAAAATAGACTGGCACTGGTGTATCGAAAAACTCTGATAAATTATATTCAAGTACATCGCGAGAAATATAAATACAATCTACTCGCTCTTTAAAAAGCAGGTAGATCATTTCAATTACATTATCGGTTTCAAGTAACTTTAGTGCTGGCTTTTTAGTAAGCGCCTGTAAACCTTGTAAAGTAAACCCCCTCACCTTAGCTAATGATTTGCAATCGTTAAATGTGATATTTGGTTTTAGGCTCGCAATACCCGAGTGCGTAATGATGGATGGCTCTGAATATGTGATGGAGGAATGCAGCTTTTTTTTGTATGCATTATGCCAATTTGGGTTGTCAGGGTATTTAAAGTCTACATGTTGATGCTCTATAAATTCTTTATATAAGCGTGGAATAGGCAGTGTATAAAACTCGAACTTTATTTTTTGTTGCTTAGCAAACAGCTCTAATAGTTCTCGACTAAATCCATAGTAGCTTTGTTTATTTTTACCACTGCCATCGTAATAAGGCAGGTATTCTATATTTTCTACACCCACTACATATTTTTTTACTGGCTCACCAAGCGCTATATCGGCTACTAGTACACCGTAAATAACTGCTAAAAAATTAAACAATTTGATAATCAGTCACACCCTATTTATTTACGTATCTATAATCTATAAACCATATTTGAATTTTATAAAAGTATAATGGCATAAAAAAAGCCCGGCTACACCGGGCTTAATTATTAGCCTTTATCACGCGGTATAAATTCGAGCACAGTGGCGTTAATACAATACCTATCTGTACCTCTTGGTCCTTCTCCAGGGAAAAGGTGGCCTAGGTGAATGCCTGTACTTTTTGATTTAAGTTCAATTCTTCTCATGCCCCAGCTTGTATCTTCATGCATGGTTACACTATTTTTAACGGGATGCTTAAACGATAACCACCCTGTGCCCGAATTAAATCTATCACGGGTATCAAATAATGGCTCACCACTTAACTTATCTACAAATGTACCCTCGGGGGTGTTTCTAAATTCTTTGTATTCTTTGCAATAAGGCCTATCGGTACGCTCATGAAATGCAACGTCGTAGGCCTTACTGTCACCAAGTTTGAAGGCGCCTAGCGCTTTATAAAACTCAGCAGGGGTCGCGTAGCCTTGATGCGCATACACCTCTTTACCATTTTCTAAAAACAAAATTGTAGGCGTTGCCCAAGTAGCCGACTTTATGGTTAAACCATTAAGCTCATCAGCATGACGAAACGTCATAGGAATTGAGCCTTTATAATCGTTTGCTACTGTTTTTTTAAACTTTTCACAATATGGGCAGTATTCACGCGAATCGAGTATCACTATATGTTTTCCACTCAAAAGAAAGTCATTATCTGCCTCTACTTCTTTGCCTTTATTAAAAACCACACCTGTTGCGTGATCAGGGCAATAACCATTTGGGTTCTTTTGTAAGTAATTTTGATGATATTCCTCAGCAGAGACAAACTCTTTAAGTGGTTTTATTGCGGTGCTAATTTTTCCGTACCCTGCCTCATTTAATAAAGGTTGATACTCAGCTATGAGTTGTTTTGCAATCTGTATCTGTTCCTGCGTAGTTGTAAGAATTATAGAACGATACTGCGTTCCAATGTCATTCCCCTGACGGTTAACTTGAGTAGGATTGTGGCCTTCAAAGAAGTTTTTTAATAAATCTTCTGAGGATATGATATTACTGTTGTACATAACTTGGACAACTTCAGCGTAATTATTTTCGTCAAATTGACGAGATTTATCTGTTACGTTTTGGTACGTTGCCTCAAAACCAAAGCCATCTGCGTACCCTGACTCCGCATCAATAACCCCTTCTAACGCTTCGTAACGTTTTTCTGCCCCCCAAAAACACCCGGAGCCTAAAGCAATTGTTTTGATGTGCATGGTAGCCTTTACATTGCTTTGCTCTATTTTGTCGGTTGATAAAGCAAAACAACCTGCGCTAAAAGTAATAGCAGCGCCTAATGTATAAAGTGTGCGAGAGAAAATCATAAATACCTCTAATACCTGCGTGTGTTAATAAAGACCCAATAAGCGGTGTTTTAATTTCAGAAAATAAACGAGTAATAACTTTTAATTTCCCTTTTATTTTTGTGCCATTTACACTGTTGTGATTTGTTATTGCTAAGTACTGAAAAAATCGAAAAAAATATGCTAGCTTTGCAATACGTTATATAAAAAGATAATAATTATGACTGAACTTTTACAAGTCGTGGCGTTAACAAATACTAGTTTGTTCCTTAATGCATCACACCATAAACAAAGCGACGCACTTGAAACGCAAAAAAAGATTTGGGCACTCACTGCACAGTTAGAGAAAAATGATGAATTTTCTGATTTAGTGCCAGGGATGAACTCTTTGACACTTTATTTAAAATCAGCAACTCATTTAGAAAAATGGCAAACAACATTGCCACAATTGTGGGAGAAGGTACGCGCATCAACATTTGAAGGAACTCACCATCAGATACCCACTCGTTATGAGGGAGAAGATTTAGACTTTGTTGCCAAAAAAACTAACTTAACCCCCAAGCAAATTATTGAAATACATAGCCAGGCCACATACCATGTTTTATTTTTGGGTTTTCAACCTGGTTTTGCGTACTTGCATGGGCTAGACCCCCGTTTACATATTTCTCGTAGAGAGACACCGCGAACTAAAGTGCCCAAAGGCGCAATCGCATTAGGCTCTGACCAAACGGCTATTTATCCTGCTCAAACACCCGGTGGTTGGCACATTATAGGTCACACAAACACATCCCTTTTTGACAGCACACATCCAGAGCCGTGCTTATTCAAACCCGGCGATACACTGTCATTTATCCCATCAAACACAGTACAAGGAGCATAGAGTGATAACAGTACTTAAACCAGGTGTTCAGCTTAGCATTCAAGATCGTGGACGTAGGGGTTATCGCCACTTAGGTGTAAGCCAAGCTGGGTGCTTAGACCCTTATGCACAAATTATTGCTAACAAGCTAGTTGGTAATGCTGATAATGAAGCCGTGCTAGAGGTCACCCTGGGCCTATGCGAACTTCAATTTGAGATCGATACAGTGATAGCTATACAAGGTGCCGATCTACACGCATCACTTGATGATACCCCGTTATATCCTGGCTGGAATTATCAAGTAAAAGCAAAGCAAATTTTAAGCTTTGAAACAGGGCGAGCCGGCTTACGCACTTATATTGCTGTGCAAGGTGGTATAAACGTTAATGACGTAATGGGCTCTAAATCTACCGATTTATATGCAGGGTTTGGAGGTTTGAGGGGGAAAGCACTCTGTGAGAACGATCTTATTCCCATCAAAACACCACCTGTATCAATTGGTGAATTTGTAAAGCTTGGCGCGATTGCACCACCAAAATTAAAAACTATCAGGGTCTATGCTAGCCCACATACACACCTTTTAGGCAGTGAGATCATTGAACGTTTCTTTTCAACAGCTTTTAAAGTGAGTCACAACAGTAACAGAATGGGATTAAGGCTCAACCTTGATGAGCCGCTACACCACACTCACTCAGTCGCCTCGCTTGGCACATGCCCAGGCTCTATTCAACTTCCTCCCTGTGGTGAGCCTATTGTATTGCTAAATGATGCCCAAACTACCGGTGGCTACCCTTTGCTAGGAACCGTTATTGAAGCTGACTTACACCAATTTGCGCAATTTAGACCCGGTGACTCTATTGAATTTAAACAAGTTACGCTAGAGCAAGCTAAACTAGCTTCACAAAAGCTCGATGGGCACGTAAATCAGCTTAGTTTAGCGCTTAAATATAAAAAGCGCGCCGCTTGAGTCATCACATAAAAATTAAGCACCCCCTTGCAGTTGTGCTTTTTAATCCTTGTCGCTTTTTATCTCGTCAACATGGATGTTAACAAAATACACCAGCTTACTTGGTAATAAGTTGTAATGAACAGAAGTACAGTTTATGACAACACTGTTAGTGCAATACTCGCTAATCACTAGCCAGCAGGTTGCGCTTATTAATTACTCTAGCATTTAATAAAGGCTAATATGCAAAAGTTTTGGTTTATATTTTTTGCACTTATTTAGTGCATTAATAGGAAGTTATTTTTAACAATAGCTAGGCCAACCCCATACCAACACGCTCTTTCATGAAAAAATCGATGTAAATCTAAACTCTGCCACACCGCTTGCACCCATTAAGTGCAATTACATTGCGCCTGGTGCATAAATTATTCTTAATTAATTGCAAAAGCAGTGTGACTTGAGTAATTATTTCTGATAAAACAAAGGTTCGCAGCACAGCAAGTTGCCCTGCTGCACACATAATAGGAATGAGGAGTTACTATGTGTTCAATTTTTGGTGTATTAGATATTAAATCTAACGCCACTCAGTTGCGTACACAAGCAATTGAAATGTCAAAACTACTAAGGCACCGCGGCCCAGATTGGTCGGGTGTGTATTCATCTGATAAAGCGATTTTGGTGCATGAACGCTTAGCCATTGTTGGCGTATCAAGCGGCGCACAACCACTATATAACCCTGAAAAAACAAATATTTTAGCGGTTAACGGCGAAATTTATAATCACAAAGAACTAGCAGCAGAGTTAGAGGTTGATTTTGAGTTTCAGACTCAATCAGACTGTGAAGTTATTTTAGCGTTATACAAACAAAAAGGGCCTGATTTTTTAGATGATTTAAATGGTATTTTTGCATTTTGTTTATACGATGAAGAAAACGATGCGTACTTAATTGGTCGCGATCACATTGGTATTATTCCGCTTTACACTGGCCACGATGAGCACGGTAACTTTTATGTTGCCTCAGAGCTTAAGGCGCTTTCGCCGATTTGTAAGCATATTGAAGAGTTTCCTCCGGGTCATTATCTTTATAGCAAAGATGGTGAGCTTAAGCCTTATTACAAACGTGATTGGAAAACTTTCGACGCAGTTAAAGATAACAGCGCAGAAGCTCAAGACGTTAAAGAAGCATTAGAAGCGGCAGTTAAACGCCAGCTAATGTGTGATGTGCCTTACGGTGTGCTACTTTCTGGTGGTTTAGACTCGTCGGTTATTTCGGCTATTACACAACGCTTTGCCGCTAAGCGTATTGAAGATAACGATGAAAGTGATGCGTGGTGGCCTAAACTGCACTCATTTTCTGTTGGGCTTGAAGGTTCACCCGATTTAGCCGCAGCACAAAAAGTAGCGGATATGATTGGCACAGTCCATCACCCCATTCATTTTACCATTCAAGAAGGTATTGATGCACTTCGTGAAGTTATTTATCACATTGAAACGTATGATGTAACTACCATTCGTGCCTCAACGCCAATGTATTTAATGGCGCGCCAAATTAAAGCTATGGGTATTAAAATGGTGTTATCGGGCGAAGGCGCTGATGAATTATTTGGTGGCTATTTATATTTCCACAAAGCACCAAACGCACAAGAGTTTCATGAAGAGCTAAACCGTAAAGTGTCAAAGCTGCATATGTTTGACTGTTTACGTGCTAATAAGTCAATGGCTGCATGGGGCGTAGAAGCACGTGTACCGTTTCTTGATAAAGAATTTGTTGATGTGGCGATGCGTATCAACCCTGAAGCTAAAATGTGTAAAGATGGCAAAATTGAAAAGCATATTTTACGTGAAGGTTTTGACGGTTACCTGCCTGATGAGGTGCTATGGCGTCAAAAAGAGCAATTCTCGGATGGTGTGGGCTATAACTGGATTGACACGTTAAAAGAGTTTGTAAATGAGCAAGTGAGCGATCAAGAGCTGGCTAATGCTAAGTTTAAATACCCAATTAACACACCTGATTCTAAAGAAGCGTATTATTACCGCTCTATTTTTGAATCACACTTCCCGGGTGATGCATCTGCTAAATGTGTACCACATGGCAAGTCGGTTGCGTGTTCAACACCAGAAGCACTTGCATGGGATGCATCATTTCAAAATAATGCCGATCCATCAGGGCGTGCTGCTGGCGTTCATAACGACGCATATGCAAGCAAAGACTAAACGCTCCTTTTTATCGCAACGTAGGCTAAAACAGCCTGCGCTGCGATACCTAAAGCATCTCTATTCAGTACCTGTATTTTCTAGTTCACAGCATAATTTAGCTGGCTCAAGTGCGTTAATTGTTATTTATGCGCACGGATTAAGTACTCGCGTAATGCAAAAAATTGCATCGCACTCTAACCACCCAGCAACCGTATTTTTACATGAGAGTGAAATTTCTCGCCGTGTATGTAGCATTCGTTGGTTTAACCAAACATCAGAAATTAAGCGCTGCGGCCATGGCACCCTTGCCGCTGCAAAATGTTTATTGGCACACTTTGGTTTTTGCCCTTCACACTTTATTTCAAGCGCTAGAGAGCGATTTAAAATTAAGCTAGCAACGGGGCGTGTTCAACTTCAACTATCGGCTATTAATGCAAAAAAGAGTAATGAAGTTATCAGTCTTAGTAATGTGTTTTCGCATTCTATAAAAGCAGCTTACTCAACAGCACATAAAAACGGATATACCGTTGTATTGTTTAAAAACATGGCTAATTTAAAGCATTTAGAGGTTAATTTTACACACTTAGTAAACATGCATAGCAATGCGGTGATAGCACTGCACATAGAAAGCATTAATAAAAACAATGCAAGCGCGTATTTTAGGTATTTTGCGCCGCAATTTGGGGTAAATGAAGATACTGCGACAGGCTCCGCCGTGTCGGTTATTGCACCACTTATTTTTAGACTGTATGGTTTAAATAAAGTAACCCTTATACAACATTCACCAAAAGGCGCGCTGCTAAACTATACATTTAGCAGCAATCAGGTGGTAGTAAATTAGGCGGTTACATTGGTCTAAGCAGGCAAAGTGCAAAGTAGTTGTCCTCATCTTGCCATGTTTGCTCAAGTGATAAATTAGCCTGTGCTGCAAGGGTTTTAAATGATTCAAGGGTGTATTTGTGCGAGTTTTCTGTATGAATGCTCTCCCCTTCAACAAAATCTATTTGTATATCGTTGATCACCACACTTTGCTCGCACTTACTCACAAGGTGCATTTCTATACGGCTGTGTACCTCGTTAAATCGCGATTCGTGTGCAAAGTTTTCCAGTATAAATGTGCCATTTAATTCGTTATTTATTCGCTGCAATAAGTTTTTATTAAACGCAGCGGTTATACCAGCTTTATCATCGTAAGCATCCAGTAACACTTGTCGCTCTTTAACTAAGTCAATACCTATTAATACATAACCATTTACCCCACATAAACGATGAAAGTTATTCATTATTTCAATGGCTTTTACGGGCGCAAAATTACCTAATGTTGAACCTGGAAAATACACCAAATTAGTTTGGCTATCTAAGGCCGTATCTTTTGTTAACTGCTTAACCATTTGGCTATGCGTAAAATCACCCAGCAATGGCGTAATGGCTAGTTCTGGGAATAAAGGTGATAGATGCGCTAGCGAGTAATTAAGCATCTCTGATGATATTTCAAAAGGAACAAAGGTTTTTACATTAGCTAAATGAGCTAATAAATACGCTACTTTTTTCCCAGATCCACAACCGGGCTCAATAATCGATAGGTTTTCAGGTAATATCTGGGCAATAGTCTTTGAATAGTCTTCTAATATGGCAAGCTCGGTACGGGTAACATAGTACTCCTTCAACGAGGTTATTTGCTCGAAAAGAGCCGCTCCCTTGTCATCATAGAAGTATTTACAAGGCAGCGTTTTTTGCTGTTGTTCGAGCCCATGTAATACATCATTTAAAAAGTCTTGGTCGGTGATAGATTGCTGATTAATTGCTGTTACTTGGCTCATAGTATGTCCTTTGCTAGTCTAATGCCGCTGCACATCCACGCTTGGTGCGGGTAGAAAAAGTTTCGGTAGGTTATTCGTAAATGATCTTTTGGGGTAAATACACATCCTCCGCGCAAAACCATTTGATTGTTCATAAATTTACCATTGTATTCTCCTGCTACACCACTGAAAGGCTTAAAACCAGGGTAAGGTAAATAGGCGCTATTAGTCCACTGCCAACAAGTGTCGCTTAATTGCGAGATAACATCTGGGTTTTTACATGCACTTGGCGTAAGCAAATCGTTTTGTCGTTGCTTAAGTGCTTGTTGCTGTGCTACATACTCCCATTCAAACTCTGTAGGCAGACGCGCATCGACAAAATTAGCGTAAGCTGCCGCTTCAAAGTAGCTAATATGACTTACTGGCGCATCTAAATTTAAAGGCTGAAGCCCATACAAGGTAAATTCAAACCACTGCCCATCAATACAGTGCCAATATAAAGGGTGACTAAGTTGCTGGGCATTTATAGTAGCCCAGCCATCGCTTAGCCAAAATGAGGGGGTTGTATATGCCCCCGCCTCTATAAATTGTAAATACTCTCTATTACTCACTAATCGATTAGCAAATCTAAACGCATGGATCAGCGCTTGGTGTTTTGGTTGTTCGTTGTCGTAAGAAAAGCCGTTTTTAGCGTCAGTCCCTATATTCGTTATACTTTGGTTAAAGTCTGTGTATATCAACGGGTCTATAGAATTTGTTGGCACCCTCACCCGCTCAGAGGCTTGCTCGTAAACAGGAAAACATGGATTAACCGAAAAATTATATTTTATATCCATAAGCATGAGCTCTTGGTGCTGTTGCTCATGATTTAAACCCAACTCAATAATATTATGCAGCGTTTCATCCGTGCCTAACTCAAGCAATTCATTGACAGCATGATCAACATAACTCCTATATTTGAGCACATCCTCTAAACTCGGACGGGATAAACACCCACGTTCAGAACGCTTAAATTGTTCTCCTATACCGTTATAGTAGGAATTAAACAACACTCTAAACTGCTCATCAAAAACTGAGTAATTGGCTAAATATTTAACCAGTAAAAAAGTTTCAAAAAACCAAGTTGTGTGCGCTAGATGCCATTTCATCGGACTTACATCGTCCATCGCTTGTAGTTGGCAATCTTCTGCACTAAGATTTTTAATAAGTGAAAGGCTGCATTGGCGGACTAGCTGAAATTGAGTACGTATTCGTTCATTGCTGTGTGCGTCATTAGTTCTGGTGTTTAACATATTAAAGTTAGTCCTTTCACTTGATGTAATAAATAAAGCCTAAGTCAAATTTTACCTTTGTGCATGTTACACGATGATTAAATTTGGCCTTTAACTTATTTAGCACGTGTACTAATGGGTTAAAAACTAAAGAAGTTAGGCTGCTTAGCTGTATATTTAGTTTAAAAACAAACTAATTTTTAACACTTACAAAATTAACAATAGCTTAAATTTTTATCATTAAATAGCCTTTATCGTTAAGTAATCAGTGATTTATAAGCAAATAGTTTTGTATTTACGATTTAACTCATACTTTATACAAGGTATGATAAAGAATTAAATTAGTTAGTTCTCAAATAAGTTTTATTGTAATTATTAACACTCACTTTGAAACTAATTAACTTAGTATTATGCCGGAACTCTCTGGCTTGTTAGGACAACATAAGAGGTATTCATGAGCGAAAATCATGACAAGTATAGTATTGACAATACGGACTACACCGTAGGTCAAGATAACGTGCAAAAATGGGGATTTGATATACACAATCCTGTTTTTGGTATTAGTGCCGGTTTGATTGTCATCTTTTTAGTCGCTATTCTCGTTACTGATGGCGAAACAGCCAAAGCAACACTTGATGGTATTAAACTCGATATAATAAATAATTTTGATGCGTTTTTTATGTGGGCAGCAAACTTCTTTGTTATATTTTGCTTAGCATTAATTGTCTCGCCATATGGTAATATTCGCTTAGGTGGAGACGCTGCTAAGCCGTCGCATTCGCGCCTATCATGGCTTGCTATGTTATTTGCCGCTGGTATGGGAATTGGTTTAATGTTTTGGGGCGTTGCAGAGCCAGTTGCTTACTTTACTGGCTGGTACGAAACCCCACTTAATGTAACCGCAAATACACCAGAAGCTGCCAAAGTTGCCATGGGTGCAACCATGTTTCATTGGGGCCTTCACCCATGGGGTATCTACGCAGTAGTGGCACTTTCACTTGCGTTTTTTACCTATAATAAAGGCCTTCCTTTATCAATTCGTTCTATTTTTTATCCGCTATTAGGTGACAGAGCGTGGGGCTGGCCTGGTCATATTATTGATATCCTTGCCGTACTTGCTACTTTGTTTGGCCTTGCTACATCACTCGGATTAGGCGCGCAACAAGCTTCTGCAGGTATTAATCATGTATTTGGTACCGAAGGTGGTGTTGGTTCACAGTTATTAGTTATTTTAGGCGTTACTTTGCTTGCAATTATCTCTGTTGTGCGCGGCATTGATGGCGGTGTAAAACTACTTAGTAACATAAATATGCTAATCGCATTTGCCTTACTTTTATTTGTTGGCTTAGTTGGGTTTGCTGTGGCAATCGGTAATGTACCTAATACGGTAATGGGTTATATTGAAAATATCATTCCTCTGAGTATTCCACATGGCCGTGAAGACGAAACATGGATGCATGGCTGGACTGTATTTTACTGGGCATGGTGGATTTCATGGTCACCGTTTGTAGGTATGTTTATTGCGCGCGTTTCACGTGGTCGTACAATTAGAGAGTTTTTAATTGCAGTATTATTAATTCCTACACTAGTGACTATTTTATGGATGTCTATTTATGGTGGCATTGCAATAGATCAGGTTGTGCAAGGCATTGGTAGCTTAGGCGCAAACGGATTAACTGATGTACCTATGGCAATGTTCCAAATGCTTGATGAGCTTCCAATGTCGAGCATACTTTCATTCCTTGCTGTGGTTTTAGTATTGGTATTCTTTATCACCTCATCTGATTCAGGTTCATTGGTTATCGACTCAATCACAGCAGGCGGAAAAGTAGATGCACCAGTGCCTCAGCGTGTGTTTTGGGCTTCGGTTGAAGGTTCTATTGCTGCAGCTCTTTTATGGATAGGCGGTACTGAAGCTATTCAGGCATTGCAAGCGGGCGCCGTATCAACGGGCCTTCCATTTACTTTAGTGCTACTACTGATGTGTGTAAGCCTAATGCTCGGGCTACGTACTGAGCCACGCGCCACAAAATAAAACCCCTGACTCATAAACGTTAAAACGCCGCAAATATTGCGGCGTTTTTATTGCTTTAGGTATTTCTAATTGGCTAAATTAAACAGCCTATCTACAAAGTTAACTGAGTAGCTCAGCTAAAGGCGTATCATCACGATAATGGTATTGCAGCTGAGCAATGAGTAATTCTGCGGTAGCTAATGCATCAGTTAGGGCATTATGGTTATGATAAGCTGGCAGTGAATACCGCGCGCGGCAATCAGTTAGCCTAAGTGAGCCTACCTTTTGATTAAACAAACGCCCTATTAAGCCCTGGCGAGCACGCAGAGCTCGCTGTTCTAGTTCCATCGTATCGATTAATGCAAACTGGATCCCTTCGTTAATTCGCTCAAGTAATGCATTATTTAGAAAATGCCGCTCTATCGCTGCATAATGCACTACCACGACCTTTCCACTAAGTGCATTAAGTAGCGGCCCTAGTCGAGAGGTTAAATCAGGAGCATCGTCCACTTCTGAATGCGTAATACCATGAATAACAATCGACTCCTCACTTAAGCTTTTACGAGGCTGCACTACCCAATGCTTAGCATGAGCGCAATACACTCTTTGCATTGAAAAAGGCACTAGACCAATGCTGACAATATCGTCAACCTCACTATTTAGACCGGTTGTCTCAAAATCAAGTGCCACAAATGAGACTTCTTTTATTGGCGTATAAATATCACCAAAATCTTGCTGGTAAAACGTTTTTAAATGCTCGTTTTTAGCATTTTTTGCTAACGCTTTATACTGTGCTTGCCAATCAAAATGCGATTGTTTAACCATTAATTACTTCACACCTACATTAGCTGAATAACTAAATTTTAAGTAACTTTGCGCTTTTTCGAGTATCGCGAATGCTTCTTTTAAATTACGTTGTTCAAAGGGCGATAATAAATGCGGATCTATGTCGTTATCGGGCTCTTCTTCTTGCTCTATTTGCCATGCTTGATGACGAATGCGCATCATGGCAATGTACTCGAGCGCATCACGTAAATCTTGTGCCTTGCCCTCAGGTAATAAGCGCGACTCGATAATATCTTCAAGACGCTCAAACGAATTTTGCTTACGCGAGCCTATCGCTAATGCATGTACCCTAATAACATCAGAGAGCGGTGCCGTGCCTCTGCGTTTTAAGTTCATTGAGCGCTTATGTTGGCCGTTATGTTCAAGCACAAAGCCTTTAAAAAAACCAAGTGGTGGTGTACGGTTTCGGGCATTGGCAGCCATATTTGCTAAAAATACGCGGTTTTGTTTTGTTTGCTTAGCAATAAAAGTTTTAAGCTCGTCGGCCCACTTTGTTTTACCCCATACACCATCTAAATCAAAAAATATTGAGCTGTTAAGCAGTGCTTGTGGTTTAGGTAAGGCTATCCACTGTGAGAATTGATCAAACCATTGTGAGCGTGTTTTACGCCATTTTTTAAACGAGGCCATGATCTCGCCGCTGCAATAGGTATAACCACATTGCGCTAGGCCATCACACACAAAATCTGAGAGGTTTTGAAAGTATTCATTGTGTTTTTCATCATCATAATTGTCATCTAAAATTAGCGCATTGTCTTGATCTGTCACGATGAGTTGCTCATCGCGAGCCATAGAGCCAAGTGCAATAAAACAATATGGAACTGGTGGCGGACCAAATTTTTCTTCTGCCAATACTAATAAACGCTGTTTAAACGTACGCCCTATTACTGCCATAGCGGTACCAATCATATGCGAATTAGCATCTTCGTTTACCATGCGCACAAATACACTTGGTAATTGACGCGCATAATGTGCTAAATCTTCAATGGTTTGCTGCGCTAAAATACCGCGTACCAAAAGTAAACTACTTTGCGATTCGTACCTTAAAATATCAGATTGTGAAATAACACCTATAGGCCGGCGCTTTTGTACCACAGGTAAGTGATGTAAATTATCACGCAGCATAGCAAGCACGGCTTCAAATACATATGCATTTGAGTCGAGCAGTACAAGGTTAGTCGACATAATTTTATCTGCAGTCACATCGAGCCCTAAGCCTTCGGCAACAACTTTTGTACGTATATCACGATCGGTAATGATACCGACAATTTGCCCATCGTCTTCTTCTGGGTCGTCGCTTATTGGTTTATTTAAATCGGTCACTAGCACTGATGATATTGCTTCTTCTGTCATTACCTTAGCAACATCTTGTATGGTGGTTTGCGTGCTTAGCGTTACCACATCGCGATGAATGAGCGACTTAACTTTGGCGGTTGTTAAATCGTTGCTGTCGGCTTGCTCAACTAAGGCTTGGCGAAGGCGTACATTGCCATCGGCTTCAAAATAATCAGCAAAACTATCAAACTCATCGCAATAACGATTAAACAATTCAAAGTTAATACAATAAACCAGTGTGTCTTCCAACGCCTTGGCAGGAAAGCGCACTTTACGGTTCATCAACAACCCCATTTGACCAAAAATACCGCCTACATCTAAACGATTATAGAGCTCGTTATTACGACGATATATTTCCACAGAGCCACTGCGAATTATAAATAAATCAGCGATGTCTTGGCCTAACGTTAAAATATCAGTTTGCGAGCGGTAGTAAGCTACCTCAACTTGTTGAGCAAGCTCGTTTAAAGCGTTTGTTGGTAAGTCATCAAATGGCGGGTGCTGCGCTAAAAACTGCGCAATTTCAACTTGTTCAGCTTGCATTGGGGATTCCTTGTGGCTACACAAAAGGGTTAGATGCTCAAGTTGCTATCTTAACAAACAAAGTCTGCCAATCAAGCCAAAAGCATGCCCTGCACTTTTTTAATTTAAAAGTATGCAGGGCCTTAAGGTTAGTCTATTTTCTCAAGTTCTTGTGCTAGCTTTTTAGACTCATCACCACGCGGCGAGGTAAAGCGAGCTAGTCCTAAGTAGATAACAGGCGTTAGATACAGCGTAAATAATACAGCCAACGCTAAGCCACCAAACACAACCCAGCCAATGGCATTCCTAGCTTCAGCGCCAGCCCCTGTAGAGAGGATCAAAGGGAGTGCACCTAACAGTGTTGAAATGAGCGTCATGGTTATTGGACGCAATCGAACTAACGCCGCTTGTTCAACCGCTTTTCTGACCGTTAAGCCTTGATCACGTAACTGATCGGCAAACTCAACCAGTAAAATCGCATTTTTAGCAATTAAACCTATCAGCATAACTAAGCCAATTTGAGAGTAAATATTTAGCGACGTGCCGGTTAAATAAAGCGCTAATATAGCCGAGGTAATACCAAAAGGAACGGTTATCATCACCACTACCGCGCTGTTTACATTTTCAAACTGTGCGGCTAGCACTAAAAATACAATCAAAAAAGCAAGGACATAAGTGATAAGCACTTCGCTCGATGTTTCTTCATAGGTGAGTGCTTCGCCTTTAAACGCAAGTGCAATGCCAGGCGCTAGCGACTGCTCCGATACGTTTTTAATTTGCTCAACTAGAGCCGCTATGGTTAATGACTCTGGCAGCTCCATACTAAGCTCTATTGAGCGGCGCTGGGCATGACGTTCAAGCTCTGCCGCCACGCCTTCTTCAGAAATATATGCCACACTACTTAACGGTACTAAATTGCCATTCCCTGCCCTTATATATAAATTGGCTAAGTCGCTAGGGCTGTTAATTGTTTGATTTTGTGCCTGTAACATAATTGGCACCGATTGATCACCAATGTTTAAGTCTTCGATGTCATCACCGTTGATTGCTGCACGTAATGTAACCGCAATATCGTTAAGTGATACTCCAAGCTCTTGTGCACGGCGTCTGTCAATATTGACTCTAAGCTGTGGTTGCGATGGCTGATAGGAAATACGCACAGGCGCCACATCTGGAACGGCTTTTTCAAGGGCCGCTGAGAACAGTTGAGCCGCTTTAAATATTTGCAAATAATCTTGCCCAAGCAAAGCAATTTCTACGCCTCCCCCTTGGCCGCGTAAGTTTAAACTATTCGCTCCACCAGGATAAGCCGGTGCTCCTGGTATATTACCCAGTGGCTGGCGTATTTTATTAATGATTTCTTGCTGGCTAAAATGGCGCTCATCCCAGTGCTTTAATGGTACTGTGATAAATACAATATTTGGATCCCATTGACCTACCACCGTGTAGATAGACTCAATTTCGCCGCTTTCGACAAACGGAAGTAAAATGTCTTCCATTTTTATCGCTTGTCTATCCATAAAGTTAAGCCCTACACCATCTGGGCCACGTGCAAATATACGAATTTTACCTCGATCTTCTGTTGGCAAAAGTTCGTTATCTAGACTGGCGTACAATGCACCTGATCCGGCTGCAACTAATACACACACCGTAAACGTAAGCCATGCATGATTAAGCACTTTATGAATTGATTTTGTATAAATACCGCCAAGCCAATGACCTAATTTAGCAAACGGGTGAAAACCCCCCTGCTTCAACTTTAATTTAGAGGTCAGCGCAGGCACTAAAGAAAGCGCCACAAAGCTTGATATAATAACCGCGCCGGCAAGTACACCACCAAACTCTCTAAACAAACGCCCTGCGGTTGAGGGTAAAAACGCAATGGGTATAAATACAGCAGCCAGCACGGCGGTGGTTGCTACAACAGCAAAAAACACTTCTCGCGTGCCTATTACTGCCGCTGCACGGCGTCCCAAACCTAAGCCTCGTTGGCGCTGAATATTTTCACTCACTACAATAGCATCATCAACAATTAAGCCTGTGGCTAATACGAGCGCTAATAAAGTTAAAATATTTATCGAAAAACCTAATGCCCATATCAAAGCTAATGATCCGATTAACGCGACAGGAATTGCAAATGCAGGCACTAAGGTAGCTCGCCATGAACCAATAAACACCCATAATGTGATCACCACTAACAGCACAGTAAGCAGTAAAGAGTAAATCACTTCATCTACTGAGCTTCTTATAAACTGAGCATCGTCGGAGGTAAGTGTAAATTCCATTTCAGGGAAACGCGTTTGCATACTTTTAATCAGCTTAAGCACTTCATCTGATATCTCTATTGTATTTGATTGTGCTTGACGGATAATTTCCATGCCTATGACAGGCTTTCCATTAAGCCTAACCATTGAGCGCGGATCGGCAGGGCCAAAATACACAGAGGCAATGTCGCTTATTTGTGTATCGCCTTGGATTATAATATCGCCAACTTGCTCTGGTGTAATAGAGGTTGCATCCGCACGCACGATAATCTGCTGATCGTTTGACTTTAAGCTTCCTGCGGGTACATCAAATGGCGCTTCGCTCAGTACTTGAGCGACATCTGGGACGGTTAAATTAAAGCTACTGAGTTTTAAGGGATCTATGCGTACTCTTAACACTCGCTCCCTGTCACCATTTAATCGTACATCTGCCACCCCTGGAATGGTTAAAAATTGCGGGGCTAAATCAACGTTCACACGTTCGGTAAGCGCTTCAAGTGATAAACTTTCGCTTGATACAGTCAGTGATACAACCGCCTCAGCGTCATTGTCGGCTTTGATAATAGAGACGCGTTCTACTTCCTCAGGAAGTTCACGCTCTACACGCGCAACAGACTCTCGGGTTTCATTTGCGGCGTCATCTAAGTTTATGCCGGGTCTAAACTCGACCACAATTCGCGCATTGCCCTCTTCACTTTGTGCGCGTATTGATTTTACACCGCTTACACGCGCAACCGCCCCTTCTAGTTTACTGGTTACTTCGGTATCAACCGTTTCTGGAGAGCCGCCGGGAAACGGAGCTGAAACTGTAATACGTGGCCTGTCTACATCTGGCAGTTCTCTAACCTCTACGCCTGCAATGGCGGCAATACCTGCAATGATGATTAATAAATTAAGAACCACAATAAGTACAGGGCGACGAATCGCCATTGAGGGTAAGTCATGCATTATAGCTTGCTGTTTCATACTTACTCCTGTACATCTTGAGCGGGTAAGGTAAAGGTTAGATCTTGGCCTGCACGTAAACGTTGAACGCCTTCAACAACCAAAATATCGCCCTCATTTAACGGCCCTGATACTAATAAACGCCCTGATAAACGCTGCTCTATTTTTACATCAACACGTGTCGCTTTTTTATCAACACTTGTCCATACGTACGGGCCTGTTGCTCCCCATAATAATGCCGCCTCTGGTACTGCAGCAAAACGTTCACCTACAACCTCAATATGTACTCTGAAGCTCATGCCAGGCAAAAATTGTTGGTTTTCATTATTTAGTTTTGCTTTAACACGTAAAGTTCGGGTTTGAGGGTCTACGCGCGAATCTATATAAGCAATATCTGCGTTAATAGCTTTATCTGATTGCCACGCAAAGACCGTTAAATTACTTTTAGTGCGCAGCATAGTAATGGCTGACTCAGGTGCATTAAAATTGATAAATAGACTTGTCATATCATCTATTGTCGCAATAGGGGTTTGCTCTGTTATTCTATCGCCCACTTCAACATCAGTCAGACCCATAACACCATTAATGGGTGCTATAACTTTTCTATCGTCGAGCTCCGTTTGAGCTTGTATGAGGGTTACTTTGGCAAGCTCAACAACCGTTTTTGCATCGTCAACATCGCTTTTAGGGACTGCGCCTTTAGCCTGACTTTGCTCCAATCGTTTTAATATACGTTGGGTGTCGGCAAGTTTAATTTTAGCCTCATCAAGTGCGGCTTGTTGCCTACGAGAATCAAGCTCTAGTAAAGTATCGCCTTCTTTTACTTTATCACCCGGTTTAAAATAAACACCTGTTACTCTATCGCCCACTGCGGGATACATAATGACTGAATGTATGGCTTCGGTATTACCGACTGCTTGCACTTGTTGTTTTGCGCTCTCGAGTGTAATTTGTTGGACAACAACATTTGCACTCATTACTGGGAGGCTGATCAACAGCAGCAAACTTACGACACTCATATAATATTTTTGCGATTTCAAAGTAACACCTTAATTAATTATTATTCCCATTACCTTACGAAGTCTAACAGCTGTTTGATCAATAAGCAGAATCGAGAGATAAATTAGCAAAATGATAAGATGAAACTACTTTGGTAATACCAATTTACTTACTTCATGCTCAGATTTAGGGTGTTTTAGGGGGCATAAGAAAGAACGAAAAGAGTAATCTAAGAGTGAGTTATTTAAACTAAAAAGCCCAGTGTTCACTGGGCTTTATAAGTACGATTTGTATAATGCTTACTTATTACGCTGCGCTTCTTTTTGTGCTTTTTTCGCTTCTTTACGTTGTTGTAAAACCGCTTGCGCTTCATTACCTATATGACCTTCACCACGCGCTTGTGCAAGTTCAATTTGCTTTTGTCGCTCAGCAAAACGTGCTCGCTGCTCGTCGGTTACATTATCAATACAGTGATGACATGATACACCTTCCATGTACTCAGGTTTTTGCTTTTCTTCTTCTGTGATCGGCATGCGACACGCATGGCATTGATCGTAAGAACCTTTTTGCAAATCGTGATTTACTGCTACACGGTTATCAAAAACAAAGCACTCACCTTCCCACATAGTTTCTTCTTTAGGCACTTCTTCTAAGTATTTTAAAATACCGCCTTCGAGGTGATAAACTTCATCAAACCCTTGTTCTTTCATGTAGGCTGTCGATTTTTCGCAGCGGATACCACCGGTACAAAACATGGCTACTTTTTTGTGTTTTTCTGGGTCTAGATTCTCTTTAGCCCACTGAGGGAACTCACGGAAAGTTTTAGTGTTAGGGTCGACTGCATTTTGAAAGGTGCCAATTTCAATTTCGTAATCGTTGCGTGTATCAATGAGGATCACTTCAGGGTCAGATATTAACGCGTTCCACTCTTTTGGTTTAACATAACTGCCTACTACTTTTAGAGGATCAACTCCTTCAACACCCATAGTAACAATTTCATTTTTTAACTTTACTTTTGTGCGGTAAAACGGGCATTCATCATCGTAAGATTCTTTAGTTACGATGTCATTTAGATTCTCTTGCGTATCTAACCACGCAAGTAAGTTATCTATTCCTTCGCGTTTAGCTGATACAGTACCGTTAATCCCTTCGGCAGCAAGTAATAAAGTACCACGTACTTCGTTGGCTTCCATTACTTCTAAGAGTGGTTTACGCAATGCTTCAAAATTTGGTAAAGCTACAAATTTATACATAGCACATACAACAAAGTGCGCATTAGTTACATTATCTTTATGAACAGCGGTCATTTTTTTTCCTATTTTGCTTTGATAGCCTTAAGTGGCGTTTACCGAATCGTAAATCCGGCGCATGTAGGGCGCGTATTTTACGCTTTTCAAAATTAATTGCAAAAAATAGCGCGTTAGGATGGTTTTTACTGTCGGCATAACCCCTGTGTAAGCTATAATGCGGCCATTAATTTAAGTTGCACCTTGGAGAACACGACTTTGCACTTTACTGATCTTGGGATTGATACTCGCCTCGAGAAACAATTAGCACATCAGGGGATCACCCAGCCCACAGATATACAAGCACATGCTGTCCCTACTGCACTTGCAGGCCATGACATTTTTGCTCAGTCAAAAACGGGCTCGGGCAAGACATTAGCATTTTTATTACCTGCTGTGCAGCGAGTAATCAAACAAAAAGCGCTCAGTAAACGTGACCCTCGTGTTCTTATTATTGCCCCTACCCGTGAGCTTGCCACACAGGTATTTACACAGTTGCGCCTGTTAATTGCAGGTACAAATATTAAATCGGTAAAAATTCTTGGTGGCGAAAATTTTAATGATCAAATTAAAGCACTTCGTAATGACCCACACTTTGTTGTAGCAACACCAGGACGTTTAGCTGATCACATCACAAAACGCTCGTTACAGTTAAGTGGTTTAGAGCTATTAATTTTTGATGAAGCCGACCGTATTTTAGACTTAGGCTTCACAGAACAGTTAAAAATGATCAATGAACAGGCAAACCATCGCTTACGTCAAACTTTGTTGTTTTCAGCAACACTAGATCATGCTCAAGTAGATGCGCTGTCGCGTAATTTGTTAAAAAAGCCCAAGCAAATCACACTGAGCGCTGCCAACGAGCAGCACAGTGATATAAAGCAAACACTCTACTTAGCCGATCACCTTGATCACAAAGAAGCCCTGCTTGAGCATTTCTTAAAGCAAGATGATGTTGGCCAATGTATTATTTTTACAGCAACCCGCGCCGATACCAGTCGCTTAAGTGAAGCACTAAATGAAAAAGGCTTTAAATCGGTGGCTTTAGCTGGCGATTTAACACAAAGCAAACGCCTTGATATTATGGACTCATTTAGCCGCGAAAACTTTAAAATTTTAATCACCACTGATGTTGCTTCTCGTGGACTGGACTTATTAAGCGTAACCCACGTAATCAATTTTGATTTACCAAAACACGCTGAAGAATATGTTCACCGTATTGGCCGTACAGGCCGTGCAGGGTTCAAAGGCAACGCATTATCGTTAGTAGGCCCTAAAGATTGGGCTAGCTACTTAGCAATAAAATCGTTTTTAAATGACGAGTTAGTTTTTGCAAGTATTGAAGGCCTTAAAGCTAAATTTAAAGGCATAAAAGAAAAGAAACCTGCAATCGCCACTGTAAAAACAAAAAAAATCGCTCATGTCAAAAAGGCACATGTTAAGCGCAAGGTAAAACCTAAAAAACCAGCAGCACCCATAAAAGCCCCAATTAACATTGATGGAAATTCACCTATGCGCCGTAAAAAGAAACCTGAGCAGGAATAATTATGAGTTACCTAGGAACCACACAAACCTTATTTGTAAAAGAAGTGAGTAATGAAGGTGCTTACCTTGATGGCCACGATTTAGGCGAAGTGTTTTTACCAAAGCACGAAATTAAAGACGAGCTTGAAGCTGGCGACAGCATCAGCGTTTTTATCTTTTTAGATAACGCCAATTTGCCCACAGCAACAGTAAAAAAACCCCATGCACAAGTAGGTGAATATGCACTGCTTCGTGTTAAAGAAATAAATAGCATAGGTGCTTTTTTAGATTGGGGTCTAGAAAAAGATGTTTTAGCTCCATTTAACGAGCAAAAACCACGTATGCAAGAAGGCCACTCTTACTTAGTTCGCTTGTATTTAGATAATGCGAGCCAACGTATTTGTGCATCAAGTAACTTTAATCGCTTTTTATCAAAAAATGAGCCTGAGTATTCACCTCTTCAAGAAGTTAACTTGATTGTTGCTGGTAAAACCGATATTGGCTACAAAGTATTGATTGAAGAGTCTCATTTTGGTGTTGTTTTTTACAATCGGGTATTTAAAAACTTATTTGTAGGTCAGAAGCTTAAAGGCTTTGTTCAAAAAGTACGAGAAGATGGAAAAATTGACGTTTTACTTGAAAAGCCAGGCATGGGTAAAGTAAATGAACTTGGCGAAAAAATAATGGAAAAGCTTAAAAATGAAGGCGGTACACTCGCCCTTGGTGATAAATCTGATCCTGAGCTTATCAAAAAAGTATTTTCGACGAGTAAGGCTAACTATAAAAAAGCTATTGGTGGCTTGTTTAAGCAAGGCCTAATAGATATAGAAGCAAAGTCTATTAAGCTAAAATAGTTTATAATTTTATAAGCGCTAGCACTTTGTTAGCGCTTATAAAAAGCATTTATATAAAACCTGCAGTGAGTTTGCTCTTATTAATTAACAAGCAGTGTTAATGAACGTTACCCCATAATACGCTTATAAGGTAATGTACATTCTGTATATTGCCTAGAATAATCAAGTATCTCTGCTTTGGTTTCTAAACTAAGTGGGGCTAATCTGAACACTTTATTCTCACATTCACTATGCTTATTATTATGATTTAAGATGCAATCTGATGTACTTATATGCTGGCGCGATAAACTCTTTTCATTTTTATAGCATAAGTGATGTGCGTAACCATACATCGTTTGTTTAAATTCAAATAAATCCACGGGGTAATTAGCGACTAAGTCGGTAATCGATGCCACGCCATCATATGCTTTACTAGAAAAAACATATTTATTTACTGAAAAACCTGCAACAACAATTAATAAAGATCCAAATATTAACTTCAAAACAACCCCCTTACTGCATTGTTAATACTAATGTAGCATAAAAATGTATTTAAAAAAGGGGGTTAGCACTAAATAATTGCTTTTTGTTAACTTAAACTAGAGATTTATTAACATCGCTTAAAGTTTGTACAGGATCTGACGATTGTGTGATCGGTCGGCCAATTACTAAGTAATCGCTTCCTGCTTCAATCGCCTGCTTTGGTGTCATAATGCGTTTTTGATCGCCTACATCACTACCTTCAGGGCGGATACCAGGCGTTATTAGCTTAAAATCATTACCTAATTGCGCTTTAAGCGCTTTCGCTTCTTGGGCTGAACATACAACACCATCAAGTCCTGCTTCTTTTGTTAAATTAGCTAAGTGCAAAACTTGGTCTTGAGCTGATTTTTCAACACCTAAACGCTTTAACTCAGTCTCATCCATGCTCGTTAAAACTGTTACAGCAATTAATAGAGGCGCTTTATCACCAAATTTTTCAAGTGCTTGCTTTGCTTTATTCATCATATCAAAGCCACCAGAGGCATGAACGTTTACCATCCATACACCCATATTGGCAGCAGCGGTAACTGCTTTTGCAACGGTGTTAGGAATATCATGAAACTTTAGATCGAGGAATACGTCGAAACCCAAATCTATTAATTGCTTAACAAATGCAGGGCCGAAATAAGTAAACATCTCTTTGCCAACTTTTAAGCGACACGTATCTGGCGAGAGTTTTTTTACAAAATTGAGCGCTGCGTCTTGTGAGTCGTAATCTAGGGCAATAAGAACTTTTTTTGTATCTTCTAAAGACATAACTATCCTAATGAATGGCAGTAAAGTTATAAATGGTTGGGGTTATTAAAATCCGTCTAAGCCTCTACTTGGCACAATGGTTTCCCT
>Ga0209452_1000111_pt1 | contig 30318 bp, 32 predicted proteins | sample WorMetimpBELIZE1_FD_187388 | JGI IMG/M metagenome (GOLD analysis project Ga0209452, IMG submission 187388) | Marine gutless worms symbiont microbial communities from Max Planck institute for Marine Microbiology, Germany - Olavius imperfectus... | ecosystem: Host-associated > Annelida > Digestive... | reverse complement strand
CACCGCGCACCGGAGTCTGCCGCGCACCGGGCACCGGAGTCTGCCGCGCACCGGGCACCGGAGTCTGCCGCGCACCGGGCACCGGAGTCTGCCGCGCACCGGATCCTTCCCCGGCCTAAAGGCCGGGGTCTGCCGCGCACCGGATCACCTCAGTTAGTGGTCAGGCTGTTGTTCATTTTATGGGGGCCGGTTCGGCCCCCAGCGACTAATCAGGCAACCATGGCTAGGAGGTAGTCGTCTGCCCCGTTAGCATCCATCGGGTAGCTGTAAGCCAAATCGGTATAGGCAGGCAGGATGTGCGCCAGCTCGTCTGAGCCCCGCGTCGCCACCACGTCCGCTTCGGCAGGTAGGATGTAGGCTAGATCAGAGTAGCGATTGGTTTTCTCGTTCATTTTCTCCCCCTTTTCTTGGTCGGCGGCGTTATTGGATGACGCCGTACTTCTTCGCTAGAGCTATAGCTGCTTTATAGGCGGTCCTGATAGCTATTCCTCGCTTTTTGGCCCTGCGCCAATTTTCACGGCGCAGCTTTAAAAACGGACGGAATCTCCTAGTTTATGGTCTTGAATTAATTATGTTTCGAGAGGCCGTCCCTTAACTCATTTAATATAAAGGGAATTATTGCATTAGAGGTCGCGAATCCGTGCATCCGGGCCCAATCTTCTGCCAGCACCAAGCCGCGCCGCGTAAGGCCCAATCCTGTGAAAAGACCTTAAACTAGGAAATTCCGTTTGTTTTTTTTCAGTTTCTCTCTTGTTCTAATTTCTTCATCCAATTCATCTTTAAGCGTTTTCGTTTTTTCATATAATGAAAAATATTCTTCTTTTAACCCGATTAATCCCAATACACAAGAAGCTAGGCAATGAAACAAATAATTAAAGTTTCTCTGGTTGCTCTGCGTGTTCTCAAGAATAATGCCGCCTTGCTGCAGGTCCTCTTTGGTCAGCTTAAATATTGGGATATTCGATTCTTGAGATTTTGAAATCAGCGTGTTGAAATCAGGGATGCTAGCCAAATTATATGGCTTATCAAAAGTTGCGTATTTTCTAAAAAGATTATTAGGAAAAGTCATTCCAACCTTTTCAAGATTTGGGACAAGATTTTTTTTAGTAGTTTCTTGTATTTTGTCGATCCATTCTTGAAACGCTTTTGTTGTGTCTACTTCTTTTCCCTTGGATTTCCTTGGCCTGTATTTCTGAGAGATTATTCCGAGAAATTTCGGAGGTTTTTCTGGTAAGGGGTTCTTTATTGAAGTTCTTCTATATTCAGAGAGTTTATTTTCCCACTCCGGGAATAGATTAGATAAAGACTGTATAGCTTGGTAACAGAAGAAATCGGGCGATGTTGGGATAATGAAATAATCGCTCCCCATCAGGATAATTCTATTAAGTGCTGATATGCTTGGGCTCACATCAACAAGCACTATATCAATAGTATTTGTCTTAGCAGTTTCCCTTACAAGATAATTAAATGATCCTATAAATTGGAGTGTATAAGGCAATGCCTTATTAGACAATAAAGCAAAAGATAAATCTACGTCTATTTCCGACAGACGCATGTTTCCAGCCAGTACAAAAAGATTTTCATGATTTGTTTTAGCCAGTGTCGCTGACTTTATTTCAAGGCTTTCCCCTTTAAATAAAGGTGACAATAAATCATATATGTTATCGTTGGATTTGCTGGCGTAAAATTCTTCGAGGTCTTTCTCTTCTTTTATAGATAATGATAAACTCGTCAGGTTACACTGAGGATCGGCATCAACAATTAGAACCTTTAATCCATGTTCCGCGAATATCCATCCAAGATTAAAAGTCGTGGTTGTCTTACTGACGCCGCCTTTATGGTTGAATAAAGCTATTACTGTAGCTGGCATTTTCTTTCTCTTTTAAAATTTTTCTAAATTGATCGCTGTTGCGTACAGCGTGGGTAAAGTATGCGGCCTGATTTTGGCGAAGTCAACACTTTTTCGTAAATTCTCGTAGCCCGAACGAAAACGGATTCTTGATTTTTCCCAGCCGTTCGCGCAACCTTAGCGCACACGCTGACAGCCCCCAACAGGAGTCCTCGCTTGTGACCATCCTAGAACTCGCCCTCGCCGTCGCAGAATCAGGATACCCCGTCTTTCCCACTGCCGACAAAATCCCAGTCTGGAGCAACCAAAAACTCGGCCTCGATGTCGGCAGCGGCGGCTTCAAGATCGCAACGCGAGACCCAGAAGAAGTTACTCGATTATTCAAACACCCACGAGCAACGGAAATCGCCGTCCCTACCGGAAAGGTCAGCAACCTGCTGTGCGTCGACGCAGATACCTACAAACCCGGAGGCCAAAGGTGGGTTACTCAACATCGTGACCTGCTGCGCGGCGCTCGAATCCACACAACCCGATCCGGGGGGACGCACTACCTGTTCGCGCACCCAGAAGGAGCCTCATTCCCAGACAAGGCGGACCCCGCAGTCGATATCAAGTCCGATGGGGGGTTTATCTGTTGGCCCGGAACCCCAGGCTACCAGTGCCTCGTCGACATCGCGCCGACCGCCCCCTCCCCTAAACTAGTCGCGTTGCTATCAAACAAAGGCCCAGCCTCCAATATGCCGAAGTCAACGACCGCGGCTGAAACGGAAAACCTCGAACAACAAATCATCTCCGCTTCCTCCTTATACCCCTCGCTCCGGTCCCTCTCCCTCTCCCTCGCTAATTTCGCAGTTCCCTATGGGGATATCCAAACCTACCTGCGCAAACTCATGGACCAATCGGTCGCCGCCAACCCCGGCCATCCTAGGCACCGAGACTGGTTGGTTCGCCGCAAAGCTATCCCTCAGCTCGTCGCATCCGCTGTCCGAAAAACCAGTATCGATGCCCTCTCGACCCCCTCTAAGGGTACATGGGAGTCGCCACACGTCGAAGACGACCTGCCACCCCCCATCATTACCGTCGACGCCTCGAACGACGCCGACTGCGATACGCCCCCCATCGAATGGGTGCTCCCCGGCGTGCTCCCCAAAGGCTCCACCTGCGGCCTCGCAGGGGCCTCGTCGGTCGGGAAGACGCGGTGGCTTACCGCCCTCGCCGTCACCGCCGCCACCGGAGACTACCCACTGCTTGGATTCGACATCTCCGCAGAGCCAACCCCCGTTCTCTGGATTGCGAACGAAGAGCGTGCGTCCGACCTCCTGCGGCGTATCCGAGCTTTCGCCCGCGCTCATGGCGTTGAGGAATGGTGCAAAATCCGTATCGCAGGCAAAGAAAACGGCGGCGTCAAAATCGCACGCACGAAATACCAGAACGTGCAACTTGTCCAAAGTCGGCTCGATGAGATCGCCGATCTCGTCAAGGATTCAGGCTCCTTTCTGCTTATCCTCGATCCCTACGTATCGCTCGCCACCGGCGTGAACGAGAACAGCGCCGAAAGCGTTTCAGTGCTCAGGGATGCCTTCAACTATCTCACGCAAGAAACCGACGCCATCATCGTCTTCGCTCACCACACCCCGAAGCGCGACACCACGAAAAAACCCCACTGGTATTCCGGCATGGAGACCGCGTTCCGGGGGTCGAGCGATATCTACGCCCAACTGGACGTGGGGTTCACGCTCGCGCCGTGGTTCCCGCCTGCGGACGACGAGGAAGCTTCCGACCGCTGGCAGAAGGAATATCGATCCAGCCAGCTTTCGAGGTTTATCGAACTCGTTCCCGTCAAGATGCGCGAAGGCATCCTGCCGCAACCCGTTGTCTATGAAATCGCCTCCCAACAGGTCGGGGCCGGGGACTCTATCGGATATTGCCGCCTTAGCTCACCAGAAGCCGCCCTGGCGGCCCTGGACACTCATGCCGGTAATGACCTGTTCCTGTTCACCGTCGGCGGCGCTCTGCTCGACAGACTCGGCCCAGGGGTGCACTCCGGGGCTTCATTGATCTATGACGCAATCAAAGACGTGCCAGGGGTCCCCGCCGCGTCGATGACAAGTAACGGTTATATACGAGTCCAGCGGGGGGTCGCAAAGCTCTTCGGAGAGCTGCAAACGCCAGTTTTCGTCCGGCGGCACGAAATCTTTCTGCAACCGAATGAAGGAGTTTGGAACCTTCACATCAGGAAGACCTGATTTAGGTCAACGCGGGGACCAGCGAGGACCAGAAAACATAACCTTTTGATTTTTCTGGATTTCCAGGTCCCCGCTAGGTCCCCGCGAGGACCTCATGTTTTTTAACCGATTGATTTTTAACCTCTTTTTTAATCTCTCGACGTGGATGGGACCTCCCTTATAATCCCCCCCTGAAGGGGGGGATTTAAGGGGGGTCCCATATCCACCACCTAGGAGGACCGGACTGTGACCTACGAGCCGCCGCGCGTTTTGGGGATAGACCCTGGGGCACAGGGGGGGTTGGCAATGTTGGAAGGGATGCGGTTCGTCCGATCCCTGAGAACTCCCCGCAGAAATGTTGGCGGGAAATATACGGTCGACGCGCAGGTGATCGACTTTTGGTTACGGGATTTGGACATCCCGGATGCTGTGGTGATCGAAAAAGGCATCCCGATGCCGCATCAGAACTCGGTAGCCACCTTCTCTACAGGAAAGAATATCGGGGTATTGGATGCCCTTGCACAGTTGTGGGGCGCGCCGACGTTTTGGGTTGCTGCGAAGACGTGGAAGGCCCACTTCAAACTGACTGGAAACAAGCGTGAGAGCCTGACCCTTGCTTCCGAGCTATTTCCGAAGGCCGACGTAAATTGGCGGATAATGCCGAACAATGGGGTTGCAGAGGCGGCGTTGATTGCTTTATGGTGGGTACAGAAAAACGGAGGAACGAAATGAACGAAGAAAACGTTATAAAAATGCTTGATCTGATTGAAGAGATTGAGTCTTCTGTGAGAGAAGCTACCGAAAAAGAATCGGAGCTAAAGAGCTTAGCGCAGAGAATTTTGAACGATGGGGGGAGAGTGGTATTCCCGTCTGGGTTTCTTGATGGAAGGCTTAAACCGCTTATAAATTCGGTGGGCCACTTATACGATGGCCTTTTATATTCTGTGTTATACAAAATCCAGAACCACCTCGGAGAGTAGCGACTAATTGGAGAAAAAAATGACCGGGGCACAGAAAAGAAAACAACGCCTGCGGGTGGCGTTCGCCAGGGTGGATGCCGCTGTCACAGAGGCCAGAGATCAATTTGAGCTTGCTTGTGAGGCTGCGCATGAGATGGAGGTAATGAATGAGAATATGAACGACGAGGGGGGTTTATTTGGAGCAAAACTTGCAGACGTTCGTGAGGGGCTTTATGGTGTTTATAAGGGGTTAGACCCTGAGTTCTGTTCAATCGATAAAGTCCTGCATTACGGGCCTGAACCAACGAGAAATTGGAGGAAGAAATGCCAACAGCTGGAATAAGGGCGGAACGCCGACGTGTAGAATTGCGTGCAGCTTTAAATGAATTGGATGTTATTGCACTAGACGCTATTAAGCAATATACAGGCCGAAGGATTCCCTTTAGAGGGCTTAGTATTGACCCTTTTGTCAAACAAGACCCATGTCGGTCCATGGGGCCGCTTAGGAGGAACTTATGCAAGAAATTCTATCGCTTCATTTTTATGGCCTGAGAGCTTCATTGGAGGACTCGGAAGAAAACGTGATTGAATTGGAAGAGGCTCTAGAGGAGATTGGAAATACTGATGGTATTTCTAGTGATCTCTCAGATGAGATAGAAAAGGAGATTACAGCCCTTATTGATCGGTTAGAGGGTATTGCACAGAGCTTGTGGAATCTCCCGATTGGCCTTAGGGATAGAAATGCGTTTAGAGGGTTGAAGAATAGCGGACCGGGTTCTAGTCCTTAACGCAAATAAATCTGGTGGCGGCCATGTAGGCCGCCTAGCAAAGGTGGGATGATATGAGCGAAGAAATAGACCGCATGTTGTCTGATGCGGAAGAGCAGGCATATAAGGCTAGGGAGTCTTTGTATGCGTTTGACAATAGTCTACGAAGCAGTGGACCCAAGCCACCGATTCCATATAACATAAGAAAGAGGATTGATGGCATTGAAAACAAAGCCTTTAGTGTTGTGGATTGTATCCGCGATATCAGGCTGTTTTTGGCTTGACATTTCGTCTTGTCTTTGAAAGATTTGAGCCGCAGTAAATCCTGAGTTATCGGCCCCTGCGCCTTTCTGAAGTTTAAGGCGTAATCAAATTTTGGATCCGGTGCTCGGCAGACCCCGGCCTTTAGGCCGGGGAAGTTGGCACCGGGATGAGCGCCGTAGGAATCCCCCGACTTTAGGCGGGGGAGGATGTCAATTCCTGCTTCATAGAGGCCGGTTTCACGGCAGTCATTAAGATCGCCGCCAGCGCCTTCCTCTCCACAGGTTGACACGGTGGAACTCACCGCCAAATTCTTCAGGTTGATGGGCGAACAGGGGCCGTTTATAACGCAGGGTTAATAGTTACAAGTCCTTTTTATGTGCATAAACTGGGGGATTATGATGAGCGATAAAGAGAAACAAGATCAGAAAAACGAAGTCTTGGAAGAGGTTCGGTCGTTAGCGGGGAAGCTACGGAAATGTGGTATGCCAGAATCTATTATGGAGGGCCTTGACAGTATGAATTTTGGCTCTGCGGCCTTCCGCCTCAGCCAACGGAACCGGCGACCTGAGCCGGGAATTGGCGCGTGAGGAAAGGCAGCTAGAGGATGACGAGGACCACCGAAGCTCTGGCAGGCTTTGCCCTGCGTGCCGCAGAGCATTAGATGACCTTATCGATGCGTTAATGCGGGTGTGCCAATGTCAAAGGTAGAGGCCGAGGCGGACGCCTACGCTGCCAAGTCTGCGGTGCGGGAGGCCGCTAGATCGCTACAAGGCGTGGCAAAGGTGTCAGAGCTTACAATGGCGTTGATTGAAAGTGACGCTAAAAGAGGATTAGAACAGCTAGCAATTGACTTGTTGCCTTTTGTAAGATCTGGCCGACTCAAGCTAGTCGTTAAACAGAGAAAGCACTTGAGAAAGTGTATGCACGACGGGGGGGCGAAAAAAAGTCGGAAGGCAATTAGGCTGTTGCGTTTTGTAAGCGATGACCGCATCCGGTCGGAACTTAAAAAGAGAGCGTGGGAGAGAAGGGATGCGATACGGAGGTGGTGTCTCTGATGGAAGACCAGAACATTGAAGACATCCGAAGGCGCTGGAGGCTCTACGCAGGGACGTGGAGGCCGGGGATGGAGGAAATGAAAACGCTCTTGGCTGAGAACCAGCGGCGTAGGGCGCGAGAAAAGGCGACGGAAGATGCGGCCCCGAATCGGACAAAATCAACTGAGAAGAGCGAAGAAATTGGCAAAAGCCTTGATTGCTTACTTTAAGGCGAAGCATAAGAGTCGAGAAAAAAGGTTGGAGTGTCGCCGCGCCAGAGCTAAATTTGGCCGGTGGGGCTACAACCAGCCTAGAGAGGAAATGGAAAGGATATTAGGGCAAAAGTCGCCAGCAGAAATTGCTGAAAAATTGGAGGAACGAAATGAAACAAAAGAATTTGACCGTAGCTGTCAACGTTCTAGATAAAGTCCGTGCGTTGTCTGAAGTCCTTCTAGACATCGGGGAAAATTTCTGGAAAGCCACCGGATAGCTGCAGCCTAGGTACGGGTCCCGTGGGCGCACTAGGAATGCTGGCGGAATCGCTTCTGCATTTCGTAGATACTGAAACGCTTCGTGAAGAGCTCGCGGAGAGACCGAGCACTGTACCCCTAGTGGCCCGCGCGAGGAAAAGAAGTGACGAAACAAGTACAGCCTAGGCCGGGGGGTGGCACCCCTGGCCCTGGCCGCCCCAAGGGGCGGCAGAACAATTACACGGTGATGTTGAAAAATGCTATCCTCATCGCTGCGGAGAAATTGGGAGAGGAATCGGACCCGGAGCTAGTGGAAGAGATCGGCGGCATCGCTGCTTACTTGGTCACTGCTGCGAGGAAGAAGCCGGACGCCTTTATGCGCCTGTTGGGGCAGACGATCCCCCACGACACTGGAACCCAGGCTGGCGGCTACAACTTAACGCTGAATTTCACTCCCACCTACACCCCTTCCAAGGGTTCCTACCATGAGGACTCGTCTAATGTCAATTGAGGCGCTTAGCGATGTGACGTTTGCAGTAGAGCAGTTGCGGGTGAGGTATGACCGAGGGAGCGGCGACATGGTTCCTCTCAGCGTCGCTGAGCTTTCTGAGGTTCAGGTGAAGGGCAGGACCCAGGGCGAAGAGTTTGTGGGCCTTTACGGCGTTAATCTCAAGCTGGCGTTCCCGCTTTCGGAGGCGGCCCGAAAAGATGTCCTCGAAGGTTCCGTCACGTTGACGGACCTCAAGGGCCGGTCGAAGACTTGGGACCCCGTTGTAGTTTTCTATCGATACGCCCTAGGCTCTCCGATTTTGATTCAGGCCGCTATGGGGGAAACCTCCGTCAGTGGCGTATGCCGGACGAAAAACGGGGGTGTGACGAAGGTCACTGGCGACATCAAGAATGCGATTGTGTTCCACTCTGGGTTGATCGCCCCTGGATTCCCGTTTGGGAAGTTGGTCGATATCCCCCCGGATGATACACAGGGCTGGGCTCCGCCTACCTAGGCTGAGTCCATAACGAATGGACGCGGGGCCAGCAGGTGTCCGCCATCCACTTTGCTGGTTTTGCGACCATGGGGCTAGGGCCGCGTGTCTTCCTCCTACGCGGCCTTGGCCTTTTTTATAGGAGTTGGTGCAGATGACAGATGAGCCTAAGAAGCTAGGCCAGATAAGCGCGATGCCGCCTCCGCCCGTTTGCTGGAAAGCAAGGCTGGAAAAGGTGGCCTCTATTAATTGGGGGCCTACTCCGCTTGTTGAAAATATCTTACCTACGGTTCGGCCTGCGTCTGGGGATTCGGTCAAGTCCTGCATAGATTTGCCGGATATGCTCATATGTGATGGTACATATGAGTGTTCATCCCCTACTGGTTGGATACATCAATTGATGTTCCTTGATTTGTCGTTTTTTAAATCTAGGATGTTCAGCCTTAAAGTAGGAATGAAAACTCAATCTGGCCGCACATCGCTAAGGGTGAATCAATTATTTGATGAAAGCGTCCCTATCGACAAGATTTCTATCTTAGGGGCAACCTCATCGGAAAATCTAGTTGCTCGGTGCAAGTGGGGAAACTATTTAGTGCAAGGAATAGTAGCTGCATCCGTTCAAATCGAAACGCCGGTCGGCACAATAACCGGCGATGCCGACAACTTAGGTTTTAGGTGCATAAATTCCGAAAATTCGGGGTTCTTTTAATGAAAACTTTATACGATCAATCGGAAGAGTTCTATCCGAGCTATACAGGCTTATATAACAATACGTTAACTCACGGGGAGGCGGAGCTAATCAATCCGTTTTTTACAGATTTACATTTGAAAGATAACGGTGAAACCTTTCTATTATGCGGAACCCTAGGGCCGTGCAAGTTTAAGAATATGAACTTTTGGAATTACGAACTTAAACCTATATTCAAAAGGAACATAAATGTATGGATAGATGATTTATATATACATGAAACACCAGTTGAAGATATCCGATTCGGGGTAGAGACGCATTGGGATATAGCTCATTGGTCGAAATTTTTTGTGTCCACCCCATCAGACCTTTTAAAAAAGTCTTTACAGTCGGCGACATATGCAGGAAAAATCCTTCCTGTAGGTTATCAGACGGCGATTTTAAAGCGATCCAACGACATCGACGCTCGGTTATTCCAAGGGGTTATATCTTCGGCGCATGTCGCGCTCATCGATGTTCGATATCCATCAATGGATTTCAAGCGAAAAGATGGGATTTTTGTGCGTGGAACAATAAAGAATGCACTCTGTTATTCGGTGGGCTCAGGTTGGGTAATTGATCGGCCTATCCCCAATTCCGACGAGGTTGGAGACAATGAACGAATCCTTCTACAAGGGCAAGGTGACTGCGGTAAAGGCTCTCCCGAACGAAAAGATGAGGCTTGCGATTTGCGGGGTAGTCAATCTGTCACGATTGCACGCGCAGATCATGGTAAACGGCGAAGGGGAGATACTGCTGGAAGGGAAGGTGATTGATTTCACTGACGGCGTATATCCGTCGGTGCTCTACCCAGAGAGCAGCAAATGCCAATTCACCCCGCTGGATGTGAAGATCGAGGGACTTTGCCTGAGTTCCTATTTCTTCCGAATAAGCAATCCTTCTAGGAACCGGGAATGCTGGTCCGACACTGGCATCGTGACGGTTTTCGAGCCTATCTTGAAGGATATTGTCTTATTCAACCCCTATTGGGAAGTGCTGATCGGCGAAGATGAGCAATGTTCTGACATAAACACACTGATAAGTGTAAATGAGCCGCTCTTGAGGGCAAAGGTAGCGGCCGCGCGGCTGTGTGGTTTCCTTCCTGATGAGCGGCATATCGACTGTCAGATCAGGAATGGCGAACTATTGCGACCTGATGACGTCCTGCCAGAGGATAGCAAATATGGCCTGCGATTTTGACGTTTTCGATCCTATCTCCTATGGGTGGGTTTTTGACTTCTTCTATAAGCGCAAGGAGGAAGAGGCCAAGAAAAAAATCGGCGAAGACGTGCCGGTCTCTCCGGTATAGGGGTAGATATGAAAAAGACGGGAGGAAACATGAGAACGTATGACGATGAGTTAATTGCGGAATAGGAGAAGGGCGTTATTGAGGAAAGCGGACTCGTCAGTCGCGAAGCTTGGGATAGCTTGGCGGCATCTGCGTCCTCTCCCTGGGCGGCAGAGATTGAAGATATCCCTGTAGATAATCTAGGTTGGATTTGGGAACTCCGCTCCTTTTTTGCGCCTATTTAATCACTCGTGCCCGCCGTAAATGTCCCCTTCGAAGTTCCACAGGTTTTCCAGCCTTTATGGCAACCAGCGTGGTACAAAGGCGCATACGGCGGGCGCGGCTCGGGAAAAAGTTGGGCGTTTGCGCTCCTAGGGATTACCCGGTGCTTTGAGGAAGGAGTCCGTGGGGCCTGTATTCGAGAGGTTCAGAAACTACTAAGCCATTCCTCGAAGCGACTATTGGAGGACATGATCAGCCGCGTGGGGCTGTCCAATGATTTTCGCTGTGGCTATTGGGATATCAAGACTCCTAGCGGCGGCGAGATCACATTCCATGGAATGTCCGATTATAACGCCGCGAACATCAAGTCTCTTGAGGGCGTTGATTGGGTTTGGATCGAGGAAGCGCAGACACTTAGCACACTGAGTTGGGAGCTTTTGAGGCCGACCATCCGCAAGGAGGGGGCGGAGATTTGGGCTTCCTGGAATCCTAGAAATCCATCTGATCCTATTGACAAATTCTTCCGAGGCCCTTCACCAGTAGACAACGCTGTATTAGTTGAGTCGCAATACACGGACAACCCATTTTTTAGCAAACGGCTAGAAGCAGAGCGCCGACTTGATAAGGAACAAAACCCGGACCGTTATGCGCATATATGGCTCGGGGATTATGAGCCACAGGTTTCTGGGGCTTTGTGGCGGCGCGATATATTCCATGAGTGGCGAATCCGAGAGATGAGGGCGATCCGGGGGAGAACGGTGGTGGCTGTAGACCCTGCAGTGAGCCATTCCGAGACGTCCGACGAGCATGGAATCGTTGTTTGCGCCTTGGGAGAAGATGGTCGGGGATATGTATTGGAGGATGCTTCGCTGCGTGGAATGCCAAACCAGTGGGCGATGCGCGCCGTAGCGGTCTACGATAAATGGGATGCTGATGCGATCGTTATCGAGAAGAACCAAGGGGGAGACATGTGCCGACACACACTGGAGACGATCCGCCGGAATGTGCGGATTTTAGAAGTGCACGCATCCCGAGGTAAGCATATTCGTGCCGAGCCAATTAGTGCGTTATACAACCTAGGGAAGGTCTCGCACGTAGGCACATTCCCGGAGTTGGAGACGCAATTGACGCAGTTTACGGCTTCCGGGTACGTTGGGCAGAAATCCCCAGATAGGGCAGAGGCTATGATTTGGGGGCTTTCCAACCTCTTCCCAAAGCTGACGGAAGATAGACGGCCTAACAACGAACCGGCCCAATATTCATTTTATAGGCCACCTTCTAGTAATTGGATGTCTCGTTAGAGGTAATGAAAAATGCCACTGACAAAAAAAGGTAAGAAGATCAAAGGCGCAATGGAAGGTGAATACGGGAAGAAAAGAGGTGATGCTGTTTTTTATGCGTCACGGAATAAAGGGGTAATCAAAGGGGTTGATAGGAGACGCGGGCGAAAACATAAATGACCGAGGAATCGAAGTTAATATCGGATGCCAGGACGCTATTTGATGATAGCGTCGCCTGGACAGATGATATTAGGAAAAAATTCAAATATAACGCAGAGTTTGTTTTATTCAACAAACAATGGGATAAATCAAATGAGGCTGTACGAAAGGCGCGCGGACGTCCGGCTCTGACCTTTAATGTGTTGCAGTCTTTTTCATTAAACGTCTTAAATGTAAACCTCAGCCAACGGCCAGGAGTGGCTATAAGGCCAGCCGACCAGTACGGGGATGAGAAGGCCGCACAGCTTTTAATGTCGATTTGCCGTGGGATCGAGCGCAACAGCAATGCCGATATCGCCTATAGAAGATCGCTAATTAACTTAATCCTTTGCGGATATTCGTTTATCGAATTGAAAATAAAGCATAAACATCCGCTCTCTTTCGAGAGGGAAATTGTCATCTCCGAAGTCTTGGACCCCCGCAATGTTGTTGCTGACCTCTCTGCGATTTGGAGCTCTCGCAAACCAAGCTATGCTTTTCATGTCCATTTTTTAACAGAAAAAGAGTTCGAGGCTGAATATCCGAACGATAATATGGTTTCATTCTGCGAAGAGTCCGATGAAATCGGATATGCGCCGTTTGATGGAAATAAATGCCAGTTAGTTGATTATTGGACTAGGAAAAAAACAGATATTGAAATCTTGAAACTGCGCCGCGTGAATCCTCTAAGTGGTGAGCAGGAATCGCACGTCATGCGACGTGATCAGATGCTCAATGAAGGGAAGGCTTATTTGCTGGCCCTGGGGCAAGACCCGAAAGATTGGAGTAATGACGACGCTTTGGGTTTATATCTTTCGGCTACTCAATCAGAGATCGAGGCTACCCGCCAATCCTATCAATACGAGGTTATTAAAAAAACTCTAAGCGGGGATCGTGTATTGAGTGAAGAGGTCTTTCCTGGTGAAGATATTCCGCTCGTTATGGGCCATATGGATTTAGGGTTGGTCGAGAACCAGTTTTCGATTATGGATTTGATCTCTCCGCTCATTGATACGCAGGAAATGTTGAATTATTCGATGTCGAAGCTGGCCGAGCAATCTGGGAAATCTCTACAATCTATGGTTATAGGGCCTCAAGGGTTTATCCCTCGTGGACAAGAGAGCCAGTGGGACCCTCTTAACATGAAAGATCGGACATACCAGGAATATGATACAGCTGCGGGGCCGCCCCCGGAATTATGGAATCCTCCGCCTACTACTAATGATCCTGTTCCTGAGATGTCTTGGGAATATTTGCAGCATATATCTGGCAGATATGCTTCCCAAATGGGGGCACCTTCTAATGAGATCAGTGGTGTTGCGATTAATAAGAGAGAGGAGCAGGGACAGAACACAAGCAGTTCACTTCGTATTGCTTTTTCAAATCAATCAATTGAGCTTTATAAAATAATGATCCCATTGGTCGTTGATGTTTATCAAGACCATGATCGGGTTGAAACCGTGAATGAGGCCGAGAGTTCTGAGATATTGACTAAGCCGTTACAGCGTGCTTCTCAAAAGGAAGGGGTCGATCTTCGCAAAGCTTCCTGGAATATGACGGTCGTCAAGGGGCCGCCCTTCTCTACACAGCAAGAAGAGGCGGTTACAAAGATAATAGAACTCGCCAAACTCAACCCTGAGATACTCCAAATCGCTGGCGATTTGATCGTATCCAATATGCGGTTTACCGGCTCAGATGTTTTGCAGAAAAGGATTAAATCACTATTGCCAGAGGCTATCAAGGAAAGCGAACGGGTGACTTCGGACGAGGAAGACGACCCACAAAGCCTGAAAATGAGGCTTGGGGAGCTTTCGGTACAGAACAAGGGATTAACCGAGGAAGTTGAAAAGCTGACGCAGCTTAATCAGGAACTAAGCTCAGCCTCCGCGCTGATCCAAGAAAAGGAGCGGATTCAGTATGAATTAAAGCAAGCGGAGTTGCAGTTAAAGGAAAAGGAAACGGAAGCAAAATTAGCTACAGAAAAGACCTTGAAAGAAGAGCAGATAATAGCCGACCGAGAGAAATTCGACCAAGAATTGGAGTTTAAAGCCACCCAAAACGAGCTTGATAGACGTCACGAGTTAGAGCGCATAATGTTGAGCAAACAAGCTGAATGCGCAGAAGATTCCGAAATTACACCAGCCGAAGATTTTGACCAGCAGGAGGAAATCCACGATGTTTAGTCCGACGCCCGATAATCTGACGCCTCCCGTATTGACGCCTCCTGGCCCTCCTGCAGATGTCCCACCTCTTGACCCTCCTGCCCCTGAAACCATACAGGAGCCGACTCCTGATCCTGACCCCCTATACCCCTCCCAGGAGCCTCAGCCTGAGCCTGAGCCGCCAGACTCAGGAGAGACGCTATCTGTGGGTGAGACCTCTATTTTCTTTGATCCTGGCGAGTTGACGGCGCCCGCTAAAAACAAGCTTAGGGAATTTGCACAGCAACTTTCCAATGACCAAGCCACGTTGTCTTCTTCTTACCATCGGAAGTTAGATGAGTTGTCCCATCAGGAAAAGGCCTTAGCCGATCTGTCAACGATTTCCGACCAGCAGTTGGCCCTTTATGGCCGAGCCTCTGCTGTACGTGAGGCAATGCAAGGAATTCAGCAAACGTTGACGAATGATTTATGGGCAAACGAACCTGACCGCGCGCGCCAGCTTTCGGATACGTACCATCAACTACAGTACCAGCTTTCGCAGGCGACGGAGGCGTTCGGTGCCGCAGAGAGAGAGCGGTCGGCAAAGATCGCGGCAGAAAGGGACCGCCGCCGGAAGACTGGGGAAGAACAGTTAAATCGGAAATATCCTGGGTTTTCCCAACGGGTTGTACCGGAACTCGTTAACTATGCTGTTGCGCAGGGTGTTCGTAAGGAAGATGCCCAAGACTATGCAATGGACCCTATTGCAGCAGAAGTCATGTATAAGGCTATGCAATTCGACAGGATAAATAAGGGTGTAAAACCAGCAAGACATCAAAAGAAACCAACGAGCACCCCTCAGCCTACCCAAAGAAAAACGAGATCGCTGCAGGAGATGACTGACAGCGAGTTTGCGAAATACCTCGCTGGGAGTTAAATCCCAGAAGTAACCCTCTTGGAGCTTTCCCATGGCTAATGACTTCATCACTTCTGATTTCATCCTTCGGTCTGTTCTCTTCAAAATCGAAGAGAAGCTGGCGTCGATGGCGTTTTTCAAGAATGCCCCATCGCTCTACCACAGCAACCCGGAAGGATGGCTGCCGGGGAATGAAGTGCACGTTCCGAGAACCAATAGCTTCAAAGTTCGTGACGGTGTAGCTATGGAAGCCCAAGATACGACCGAGGGGAAGTTGTCTGTCACTTTAGACAAGCGATCCGGCGTCGATGTCAAGATTTCAATGCAGGAGTTGACAATCGATAAGACGCCGGAGAATTTCAAAAAACAGATTATCGATCCGGCGCAAACCAGACTGGCGGCCTATATTGATGAGAAAGCCTTTAAGAGCGGGGTATCTGAATGTCCTAATATGGTCAACATGAGAACAGGAGATAAAGCCAATATCGTTTTTGATATTATCGCTGCGCATACTTGGATGGATGCCATGAGCATTTCCGAGGAAGGGCGCATTCTTTTCGTATCTCCGACAGTCCACGAGCACTTGCTGCAATTCTTAACGGAGGTAAAAAGTGATGATCTCGTAAAATTCACAATCGAGGAAGGGAAAGTCAAATCCATCAGCGGAAGTAAGGTCAAGAAAACGCCAAATCTTCCTTACGTCACCTCGGTCAAGTCTCCGACGCAGTTTCAGATTAGATTCGACCATCCTCCTGCATGGGGCGATGTAAAGGATTCCTATGAGTTCGATGTCAGTTTCGTTTGTAAAGCGAATTCAGGTGAAACCGATGAAATTCCTGCAGGAACAATCTTCACGATTGACGGCACAAGATCGGTAAATCCCCTCACCCACACGATACAACAAAAGCCAAGATGCTTTAAGCTCTTGAAGACGATTGGTCCAATTGGCTCTACCGCTAGTACTTTCGATGTGAGCATAACCCCCCCGCCGCTTATGCTGCCCCCTGATGCGGACAAAGCTCACGTCAACATCACATCATTTAACTCAGGAACTCCTACTAATTGCACAATCCTTAATCAGCCCACGGGGGATGAGAATGAATCAATCCAGCCTGTCATGTTCCTAGCACATGAAGACGCCATGATATGCCCACAATCAAAATTGATGCTCCCCAAGGACGTGCCAGGGCATCATTCCTCGAAAGCGGACCTGCTCTTGCGAATTGTCTCGCAATTCAAAATCGATAACGATGAGCAATTCCACAGAATCGATCATTTTTGTGGGGCAAGACTCTTGGAGCAAGATGCGGCTGTAGTGATCCCTTGTGTCTATTAACCGGCCGGAGTAGACCATGGCTGCAAATAAGCGCCCAACTGGAAATGTCGAATATAACAAGCTGATTTTGGGTTGTGTGCAGTCCTATGCGCTGCCCTTATTGCGTGAGTTCGGCCATTTCCGGTTGATTAGGTCTTATCATGAAACCGAAAATGATGAGGAATTTAAGAAAGCGCATCCGGCTAGTAGTTATGTCTATATAACCATAGACCCAATGAATGTCAGGACGGAGCGCACCTTCATGCCTGGGTCGGTTACTCAGCATGAAATCCCGGTAGTCCCCTTGTCCGCCCATAGTGATTTTCAGATTGCTATGGCGGAATTGACGAATCAAACGAAACTGACTCCGATTATCCGTGCGGCCACATTGGCCGTTGCAAAAGTCATCCAGGGACAATTCCACGATTTCTTGTGTAATACTCCATATTCCGTAGGGATTATCCCTGGGACGGAGAGCGTTGGAGGCAGCATCCTCGAGAAATACGTTAAAGCGATCAAGCTTTACGATGCGCCTGGCCGTTCCCCTTATGAAGAGCGGGCCATTTTTTGTTCAAGCGATACAAAATGGCGCGTTGAGAGAGCCTTCTTAGGCAAGAGAAGATTCGTAGAAGACAATAGGTATTATTGTTTTCCTCAACCTCCTAGAAAAAGTGGGAAGTGGAACGCAGGGATTGGTCTGGCATCCGATGCCACATTGAGAGGGATTGTTCGTTATGCCTTGAGAGTGCGTTGTGGGTCTGGCAGGGAGTACGAAAGCAACACCGCTCGGACCCGTCCGGCCAATGGGGAATACAATTTAATCCTGGATGCAACGGCGGACGCCTTCAAAGACTGCATTGCCTATTTATTATCTCTGCGTAAGCACCTAATCTGGGAAAAAATGAAGGGGTTAGTCGAGCCTGCAATGAAGGAGGTGGTCGAGCCTGCAAAGAACCTGCTGCTCGCTCTTCGTAAAACTGATCCCGCTAGTTCGCCCCCGTCGGCACCTTCGGATGCGGATGCTGAATTTAAAAAGAAACATGCACAAGTAACGGGGAAGCTTAGCGGGGTGATTGATCAAATTAACCTAGCGATTAATGAAGCCAGAGGTCTTGATCCTGCTTCTAGTTTTCAAGACATTCGGAGGGTTGCCGCCAGCTTTTTGCAGAAAGAACCCGCGATCAAAGACCTTGCGGACACCCTAGAGGGTCTTTTCGGAGAAATTCCAGGTTTGTCTGAGGTCATTCCCGATGTTTCAGGCGTAATAAAAAAAGGTTCGGAGTTTTCAAGAGTAATCCTCAAACATTTTTCTTCTAGCTTGCTAACTGCTGGACCGACGGCAAAAGATCGATTAGATGCCGCTAATGCCATTTGCCAAAAACTTGGAGGCCAATCACTTTTCCTAAGCGGTAAATATGGGTATGAGGAGGAATACAATCTGAGGATTAAAAAATTCAATACTGAAAACCCCAGCAAAATCTTTGATGAGAACGCATTGGGCGATGTCGAAATGTATGCTTCTCTGGCTCAAGAAAGGGAAATCGAGAAGAACAAAGACGTTAGCACCGCCGAGAATGACTTTTTTGCCTTTATGTATGCCGTAGCTTGGAGGCTCAATGGAGATGTTGGCACTGAGGATGATTTCAAACAGAAAATAAAAGAATTGTTGGTCGAGAATAATGGAGTTGGGGAAGAACCGGCCGCTGCTCTGGCGCAGAGTGCCGCTGGATCGGTGACAGCAGCTGATTATCCGAGAATGGATGCTGCCCCGGTTTTGGATTACGATCCGATCATGATGGTCACGAAATGGGACCCCCCAAAATTAGATGCATACAACAATCCCTTAGCCCCTTACGGCACGACACAGCCGATCAATGTCCGGCTGGAGGGGTTGAATATTGCAGACGGCCAGATAGAGCCAGGGGACATCTTCGAGTTCCGCGATTTATGGCATGCGGATTCAGACGGACGGATTACGACTGGCGACGAATATCCCGAAACCATGACTTTCAAAGTTATTTCTGCATTTCCGAAAGGCGCGGCACTAATGGCCCGGTCGTATGAATTGTCCATCGCGCCGTATCCGGTTCCTGCGGGGCTAAATCAATCCAGCGACCGGATGCCTAGGCGATTTATGCGGATAAAAACCGACAGCAAGTCTAAGGCAAAGAGTCAGCCGAATGCGGAACGCTGCGTCTTTGCAGCCCCGGAGAGCTTAGGGTTAATTACGCTTCCTTCGTGGAAAGGAGAAGGGCAAAGTGAAAGCGACCCGGTTTGGGAGAGCCGCTTTATGGAGGTCAACAATTTGAGGTTCGAGTTGCAGGAAGAATACGATGCAGGTAGAGACGAGATGAAATACAAGCTGATATTAAGACTTGGCTTAGCTCTGTTGGAGCCTCGGTCGATTGTTTCCTTTGATGTCCCGCGTCAATAGTGAACCTGATCGAACTCGCTCAAAAGGTCTCCGATGAGACGGTCGGCCCACGGCCCGAGACGTTTAAGGGCGACTTGGAGCCAGTGGCGCTGTCGCTATTGGAAGCGATAAACGCAGCGGGCAACTCAATTGTTCGTGGATTGAACAACCCTGACTTGATGAGATTAGCCGAGATCGACTCGGTATCTTCTAGAGGTGATTTGGTCGCTACTGAGCAGCAATTCCCTAAGAACTTCAATCGATTCGAGGATCGCACAATACATGATGATGAGGGTAGATTCTATGATGGCCCTTTGAGATTAAGGGATTATATTCAAGTATCGAAGACCGACAAATTTGTTGCTGCTTATTACAATAAAGAAATACACGTAACCCCGTGGACTAAAAAAATCTATTTTGGGTACTATCATCTGGGCTGGGGAAGAGGGAAACGAAGGGGAACCAGTGGAATCGACGAAGAGGTCGAATTAACAGAGCTCAGCCAGGACGAGGACACCTTCATCGTCGATGAAAGGCTCTTACAAATCACGGCTAAATACTATTTGCTTTCATCTCTTGGGCAGGATGCATCATTAGCACTCTCTGAGGTTCAGGAACTCAGCAAAACCCTCAAGCAGAACTATAGCTACGATTCCCGCCCATTTGCAGACATCCCGGACCGGCCGATCCGATATCGGTATGGCATGTAGAAAGGAAACTTTGAAATGAGAATGGTTTCGCATCTACTCCCTGCGCCGATTAAAGGGTTAGACACACGGTCCAATCTGATCTATGCAGACCCCGAGTATGCCCTGCAGACCGAAAACTGGATTCCAGGCATCAATTTAGTGTCGTCCCGCAGGGGGTATCGAATCCACAAAATCAGTTCTGATTTCTTAACCCCCTTCCAATCGCTTATCCCGTTCACCGCCCCTGGGGGCGCATCAGATTTCCTTTTTGCAGGGTCGGATACTGGATTATTCAAGGTTCCGATGGTCGGCGGTTCGTTCCAGAAAGTGGTCGATGGCGGGAATGGTGACGGCTGGTCCGGTGCGGTTCAATCGACGGGCGTTAGAACCCGTATGAGGCTCGTAGACGGAGGAAGTAAGGATATTATTTATGATTCCGCGGACGATTCCGTTATAGACACAGAATTCCGTCTTTCCGGCGGGGCCTCGTGGATTACATTGCACCACGGGCACTTTTTTCTCGGCCTTCAGAACTCATTGGACTTTTACTATTTACCTGCAGGAGTCGTTCAGCCCCACAGGGAGGGAGGGAAAAAAAGCCTCACCAACGATTATGTTCGGTTCCCCTTGGGCCAATATATGAGAAAAGGGGGAACGCTCATCGGGGCTGCGTCTTGGTCGCGTGACACAGGTTCAGGGATGCACGATTACGCGGTGTTCACATCCTCTCAAGGAGAATCCTGCATCTATGAGGGCTCAAATCCGGGAGACGCAACGGCATGGCGACTCGTTGGCATCTTCGAACATGGAAAACCGCTCGGTGCGCGAAACCGTTGTTTTCAGAAAATCGGTGGCGATCTTTATATTTCCACTACGGACGGGGTTCAAAGTTTTACATCGCTTATAAACGAAGCATCAGAGCAATTGGGGTTTGCAGAGATGACAAACCGAATTGCGAATCGCATTTCGGAGGTCATGGCGAGAGCAAGCGGTTTCGGCTGGGGATTACAGTTGCACTCTTCCGAACAGTTGCTTTATTTCAATATCCCATTTGGCTTTAAATCAGAGCAGTATGTCTTCAATATATTGACGAATGCCGTCACCCATTTTACTGGAATCAATGTTTATTGCCTCGCAGAGATCGGTGACAAATTGTATGCTACAGGTAGGACACCTCTGTCTGTTGGGAGTGATCAAGAGGCATATCCGATCTACGAATTGAATAATGGGGGCACAGATAACGGCAACGCGATTCCTCTAAAGCTCCGCCATTCCTTCTCAGGGTTTGGGGACTCTACAAGAATCAAACAAATCACACATGTGCAGATACATATCGAGGCCGGCAGTGATCCCGATCTCAGGGTTGCGTTGTTAACCGATCTAGAAAACGAGCGACAGCTTCACACGCAATCCCCGCCTAGTCCTACGAAAGATGCTTCGGTGTGGAATAAAGCGAAGTGGGGGCCTCGATCTGCGGCAGTTCCCAATCCTGGGGTATGGGGGGGGAGTCGTCGGGTCTACAATAAATATGTAGGTCTTCGAAAATTCGCTAAATTCGGCTCATTATCTATAGAAACCTCATCTCGTGGCACTCCGATGATTTTACACGGCTCTACTGTTTACTATCTCCCATCCTCAAAAACTACCCCGAGAAATCTCCGATGAACACGAACTCTTTGCTGTTTGGTCATGACGATGAGATGGGCCAGTGGATACTGAACAAGCTCCCCTATATCGGGCGCTTCGGAGATCACTTCAGAGCTATTGGCGTCACCAGGAGCAAGCTCATTGCGGCGGCGGCTTATCACGACTACCACCCGGATTGCATGACGATGCAGTTTACGGTGGCCTCTATATCGCCGCTTTGGGCGCACCCTGAGACCATCCATTTGCTGTTGAAATATCCATTCGAGATCGCCAACGTTCATCGGCTCAGCACGTATGTTTATTTTAACAATACAAAGGCTGTCAAGCTGCTCAAGCGACTTGGATTCAAACAAGAAGCGATATTGGATTCGCTCTACGGCAAAAACCATCATGCGTATATGTTCCGGCTGTTAAGGCCGGAATATGCGCAGCGGTACTATGGGGATAAAAACAAGTTTCGTGCGAGAGACCAAGTTCTCCCTGCGCCGACAGCAGCAATGAACAAATAACAGAGTGAACTTTTATGGGCTCTAGACCAAAACCTAATTTTCCGACTCCGCCAGACCCCCGCGAGGTCGCGGAAATCCAGCGGGCCTATTCCATGGTGCCGCAGGAGAACCCGTGGTTTCGGAGAAGTTATGAAAAGGCTGGCCTTGGCCCCCAGGGCGTTCAGCAATACCGGGAGATCACATCGTTAACTCCCGAAGCTCAACGGATGCACGATCTTCAAACCCAGATCGGCGAGAATTATCTGACCCGTGCCTTCGACGCTATTTCAGGGCATCAAGCCCCGATTGACTTTGCCGCGTTGCCAGAAGTTACCGAACCGGACCGCGAGACCTACAACAGAGTCTATCAAGGATATATGGATCGGTTTCGGCCAGATATTGCTGAGGAAGAGGAGCGCAGACGCCAGCAGTTGTTCTCTCAAGGTTTCGGAACCGGCAGCGAGGTACAAAACCAGTTGGTGGAGCAGACCAACGACCAACTCCAAAAACTCCGGTTCGGAGCCGACGAGCGGGCCTATCAACGGATGATGTCTGAATTTGGAGCGCAGAGACAAGCTAGGAACCAAGCTCTCCAAGAACAAATCCAGGAGTACCAGCTGAACTCACCCCTGCAGCAACTCGGGCACATCCAGCCTTTTCTGCCTGCGAACAACATGATGCCCTTGGCTAGCCCAACTGCGGCGGTGCCGGATTACATGGGGGCACAACAGCGTTCGTTGCAGCAGCAGAATGCGATTGCACAAGCGAAATTTCAGAATGCCATGGATCGTTATAATAAGCGACAAGGGATGTTTGAATCGCTAGGGACAGGGCTCGGACAGATGTTCGCAGGCCCCCTAGGGGGGATGATAGGAGGAACCGTGACCGGCGGATTGTTTGGTGGGTAGTAACTTAGGAGCTATTTAGGTGTTTAAACAAGGACTATTTTCTCTCCCTCCTGAGTTCGGCCAGTTCGACATGGGAGCCTTTGGCCGCCCTCCCTCTCGAAGGGGGATGATGGCTTCTCCAAATATGCAGGCCGCTAGAACCTTTATGGGAGCCCCGAGCGGTGGAGGGATTGGTAGTATCTTGCTCAAAGGGCTAGGTGGATTCTTGGCCGGCAGAGACGCGCATCAGCGGGGCATAGCCGAAGCAGCGGCTCGGGAAGGGATGCAAGCGGGGGGCCTCGGAGGGGCTATCGAGAAACTGGGCACGGTCGATAACTACTATGCAAACCAGATGATGAACCCATTGGTGCAGCAGCAATGGGCGCAGAAACAGGCCATGGAACAGGCGGCGCAGGCACAGGCGGCGAGTAGGGCTGAACAAGATCGGCTGTTCGCTCATCAGCGAAGGATGCAACAAGAGCGAATCGCTGCAGAGAATCAAAGGCGGGGGCTTGAGCAAGCAATAAATACGATCAATGCTCAAAGGAAACAGGCCGAAGATTTTAAAAAACAGCAATTCCAGTGGGAAAAGGATATGCGCGCAACTGTTACACCAATTGCGCGGAGACTTCAAGGAAGCACTACCGCAGTAACCAGACTCGGGAAGCTTATCGCCAACCCAAGCGCCGCCAGCGACATGGCCGTTATTACCTTATTTTTCAAGTCCTTAGACCCGGCTTCGACGGTCACGCAAGGCGAAATGGATATGATAAAGAATTCCGTATCTATTAGTGAAAGGGCCAAATCGGCCCTTATGCATGGGTTCAAAGGCCATAGCTTAACGCAGCAACAGAGGATTGAAATCTACAATGCAGCGGTTCAAATGAACAACGAAGCGCGAGAAGCGTATGAGGCTGAAATTGAAAAGCAAAGCCCTGTCATCGAAGCCTACGGATTGAACATGGAGCATATTTTGCCGGCCATCAAAGAAGGAAAATTTAATCCAATGGTTTATAAAGAGCCTGATTGGACGACGACTCAGGCGAGTGCAGCGAACCCATTCCAAAATCCTTTAAGGCCGATTAATGGTCGAGCCCATTATCAGTAAAATGTTACCACTTTTTAACCCTAACTCCCCCTATCTGTGGGGAGATCAATCTAGGCTTCCCCCGCCTGAGGGAGACCCCGATTATCAAACGGGAGGCGTTTATTTTCACCCTCAGCGAGACATCCCAGGTACTCCTTATTACCACACATCGCCTGGGAGACCCACGGAAAACCCATTAGGCCGCGCTCCCTCTGCGCCATATCAGCATAAGATGGCGGAGATCCCTTGGTCTACCGTCGCTGGAATGAGCACGAAAAATATTGGCTCAAGTCTAGAGAAATTTATTCAAAATACACTCTATCCCTTTGTTCACCCTGTAGATTTTGCTCAAATAATGGGAAAACTCATTGGCGGCGGAGTGCAAAAGCTTTGGCCTGGTGAACAAAGCTTGGAGCCTTATGCCGACCTTTTCGCAGAGACGCTAGCCCAACAATACGGAACCGAAGGTGGTCGCAAAGAATATGTGGCGACCGACCCAATCGGGGCTCTCTCCGATGTAGCGGCACTTTCGGGTGTGCCTGGGTTGGTTATCCCAGCAAAAGCCGTCCAGGGTGCTGGAATCCTTGGCAAGTTCGCGCGGGCAGCGAAGAAGACCTTTGGCGGAGCTGCTGCCCTGGACCCTGCTACGTGGCCCTTCCTGGCGCTACGTGGGCCGCTCTCAGGTCGAATCGACCCTAACGTGGCGACCCTCATGAGAATGGGGATCGACCCATCCATCGGGCAAATCATAGGTGGTATCCCAAACACGATTGAGCAAAAGCTGCGGTCGGTCCCTGGCCTTGGCGAGATCGTCACGTCTGCGCACGGGCGGGCTGCCCAGCAGATGAACCAGGCCGCGATGAATCAGGTATTGGAACCAATCGGAAAAATAGCGGGCGACTTGCCGATTGGGCATAAAGGAGCCGAAGGGTTAAAAACCATCATACAAAGGGAATATGATCGGGTGCTTCCCGAGCTTCATCTCACTTCGTCTCCTGAACTTGTCGAGGGCATAAAAAAAGCCGTTGAGGAAACGAAGGATTTTCTAAGCACCGACAAGGGGAATGCCTTTGAGCGGATGGTTAACTCCAAGGTCTTGTCGCATTTGGAAAAAAAGACCGAAATGGACGGAGAGCATCTGAAACGCGTCATGACGGAATTAGGTGCAATGCGTCGAAAATATCAGGGACACTCCGGGGATGATTCTCTAATTGCAGAGGGGTTCAGGGATGTAAGGGGACTCTTGGATGACGCATTAAGAATCCAAAACCCTGAATCTGCGCCCGTCTTAAAGGCCATCGATAATAGCTGGGCGCGATATAAGATATTTGAATCCGCGACTGCCATGGCGAAGGGAGGAACCGAGGCGGGTTTTTCGGCGGAGCAACTGGCGGCAGCAGCCAAGAAACACGACCCCACCATCAATAAAACCGCGACCGCAACCGGGACTGGCCTAATGGCCGACCTTATCAACCCCGCCGTGGAAGTCCTCGGGAAAACGGTGCCGGACAGCGGGACAGCTGGGCGCGCGGCCTTAACCGGCGCTCTCTTTGGAGGCGGCCTAACCATGCTTAGCCCAACCGCTGCCGTGGGGGCTCTTTTGGGAACACTCCCTTATACATCCCCTGGACAGGCTGCACTGTCGAAAGGGCTTGCGGCTGGACAACCCTATGCCAACTTCATCGGCGATAACATCTCCGCGCCAAGATTCGGAACCGCCGTGCAGCAAAGCGGACGTACCGCTAATCTCTACCTCAACCCTGAGAAGCACCAGTGGATTCGTGCCGAGCCTATCGAGAATATGCGAGAAGATAGTCTAGACTATTTGTTTAAACGAGACATCCCTCTTGTAGGCCCATCTGGGATTGAGGACTATTTACACCAATACCAAGCTTTGCCCTACTCACAGCTCGGAACTCCCAATAGCCGATATGAATTCAGGCGGCGTCTTGGCTTCTCCCCGTACAAAGAATTAATCGAAGAATGGCAAAGGCGAGGTTCTCCCAATGCCCCGTAATCCTGATGGCACTTATACTAGGGCCGTTACTCCTTACCAGCCAGGGACCGATATCTCGGCAACCGAGGTCAATGCCGAGATGGATGACATCGCGACCGCCCTGACGGGTTCGGTAAGCGTAGACGGTTCGACGCGCGTCACTGGCGACCTTTCCATGGAGGGGGAGGGCGGCCAAAGGCACAAACACACAAACGTCGCGCGCGGGACCGCTCTCACCGATTATGCGGACGTCCAAAGCGTTCAAGAGAACGCCTATGCGAGAGCTACGGCAAGCCGCACAGGGAGCGTCCTAACCCTCACCACGGCCCCCGCCCCCGCCGGTTACACAGAGGGAATGCAGTTTTTTTTCCGATCGCCCGCGCATGCTGGCTCCGGCGCGTACACCTCACCATCCACCTTGAAGGTCGGCACGCTTGTCGAGAAACTGATTCTCGGCCACATCCCTGCGGACGCCCCGATCATCGTCACATACTTGAAAGGGAGGTTCCACGCGGCCAGCGCAAAGGTCGGCGCTGTATTGCCGCACAACATGCCCAATGATCGGTTGCTTTTCTACCACGACGGGGAAATCGAACCAAAATCTCTCGCCGAGGACGGGGATGTGATGCCCGCAGAACCCGCCCTGAAAGAGTTGTCGGATTTGGCCACATCAGAAAACGAGCAAAAGATTCTGACTTATGGGTCAACAACCTCTGGAGGTATCGTCTTAACCACGGTCGATAGACCTGATCGGGAACTAAACCCTGCGGTCCTCGGTTGGGATAGAGATAACAGCCAGTTAGCGTGGAAAAGCCTGTCTTCAAAATTCGTTAAAGCCGCACGGGTTTTGCGGTTTGATGACACTTCCAGAACCATTTCATGGACAAAACCACAGAAATTGCACAGCGCACGCATCACTTTAGTCGGAGGCGGCGGCGCAGGAGGCAGACAAAAACCACGAGGTTCCGTTGATTTCGGCCTCCCAGGGGGAGGTGGGGAAACAGTCGTCCTTTTTTTGACAAATGACGATTTATCAGAGGACACTTATAAAATAGAAGTTGGATGGGGAGGGGCTGCCCCTAGTGGCAGCGCAACTAAAGGAGGAAATGGCGGACTCACCTGGATCAGATCTAATAGTACTGCCCTTTCTAGGGCGGCTGGCGGAAAGGGTGGAGACTATTGGCCGAATGCGGCCAGATTCACAGGGATATTAGTTGGAGCGGATGGCGGAGAAACAGAAGATGACGACCGAGGAACTTTTAAGGACAGAGAAATATTGAGAATATCTGGGGATCAGGGTGGGCTAACCTTTCTAAAAGAAACCTGGGGCTTAAAAGATAGAATCGCAACTGGACATGGAGGAAATTCATACTTCGGGGGGGGTGGATATGGGACTCAATCAACGAGGTGGAATTTGCCCATTCCAGGAAAACCAGGAAAAAATGGAGGGGGAGGCAGCGGAAGTTTCAATATGGATGCTGGTGCCGAGGGGGGGAAGGGGTTTGTCATTATCGAAAGTTGGGTCTTGGCCTAGATATGGGTTACAAGCAACCTGCTTGTCCATTGTGAGAGGTGGATTTGCAGTTTGTTGGTGAAGTTTAACCGGCCATTGGCGTGGCCGGTTTTTTTTGCCCTCAAAAAAAGAACCCCCCGTGGTGCGCAGAGCAACCCTCTACACGACAAACAAAGCGTTCATCCCCGCGCTATCCTTCCCCGGCCTAAAGGCCGGGGTCTGCCGCGCACCGGATCAACACCCGCCGCTTCTACGTCGTGGTCCATCTCCAGAAAAGGCTATTTAAACCTAAAGTTATCCGCCCCCAAAAGGGCATCGATATGCTCAAATAACTTTTTAGTATCTTTAATTGACTTTTCGCGCGTAATTCCAATGGGCATTGGAATGATAAATTTTTTATTCCAGGATTCCATCTTCAATTCAGGTTGGCTAGCTGTCTGGGCAAGATAATAGATCTGATCCCTGCAATATTCACTTCTAAGGGCATACCATAGGAGATAAGATGTCTCTTTATCGTTGGGCTCAATCACCAAAAATCCCGATGTACATATGGCTCCATCAAACTCTTTAGGTACTCGCACAACAGTCCCTCTAGAACTATTATTAATAGCCATAAGAATATCACCTTCACTAATTTGATATCCTCCGCGCGTGGGAAGTCGGTCATAAGTGTCGCATGTCCATTTGGTAATTAGACCATATTGGGTTACGTCCCCAATTTCGATATATTTGAGATTTTGCTTTGAGTCGATAAGGTCTTTTTTCTGTTGCCTGGATAACTTCTTTTTGAGAGTTAACTTGCTTGCTTTGAGGCATTGAATTTCCCCATCTTTTTCTCTCTTTATTAGGTCAGTATAACATTCCTTCAGTAAGGGAGCATAAAAAAAAGAGTCAAAACGGTAGGTTGTAAGTTCTTCGGGGGAGGTCAGCCAAACCTGTTCTGGGCATTCCAAGTTTTCTTCCATATCTTGGTTTTTCTTTACGATTTGATGAAACTCCCCGGTTCTCTGCCATTCAAGATATGCGTTCAGAATATCCGTCAAGTTATTTCTCGAAGGCGTATCCTTCAATGCATTGTCATGGCCGATGTTGTTGCTAATAGACATAAAAACATGGCCTTGTTTTTCTGATGAACTTTTTTTCTTCCTTCCATGTAAGATGGAAGTCTTGATATTCGCTCTTGCCTTAAAAAATGTGTTAAATGGTAGTGAATGAACACCAAGCAGGATGAAATGATCAAAAAACCAATCCCTTATTGCTTTGTTTGTCGTTCCGTTAAGGATAGTATCGTCCAAAACAATCAATATTTCTCCTCCTGGCTTAAGGAGTTGATGGTAGCGATACAGGAAGAGGACATTTGATTTTCCCGAAGAAACCTTCAATCCGTATTGTTTTAATATTCTCTTCTCATATTGGTTGTCCGCCCGATAAACCATGCTGAAAGGGGGATTACTTAGAACTAGGTCGAATTGCTCGGACAGAATTTTTGTCTGGTGGTCTTTCACCTCATCAGTTCGCTCATCGCTCATGTCATCGAGTATAAGCGGGCTTTCATCTAAACCGTCACCATGAAATACATGGCTTCCTCCGTCCCCATGGAGATGCATATTGATACGAGCAATGCGGGAAACTCTTTCATTAGCTTCTATGCCGTAAATACTTTGATTGCAGACCGCTTTTGCGAGGTTATCTTTTTCATCTTCCGTAAATCGTTTGTCTTCCCTTAGTCCAGAAATCAAATAGGCCATGACCTCAATCAAAAAGCCTGCCGTGCCAGCACATGCGTCTATCACCTTGGGTGGTTTTGAGGCGGATTTTTTGTGCAACGCAATCCGCGTCATAAAATCCACCACAGGGCGCGGGGTAAAATATTGTCCCAGTTCCCGACCCCTAACCGCTGCCGCTAAAAAGACCTCGAACATTCGCCCGTTCAAATCCTCATCAATTGAGCTTAGATTGATAGGTTCAAACCGTTTGACCAGTTCTTCGCAGGTGGAGGCAGAAAGACGCAATGTTTCCTGGGGCTCAAAGATTCTCTTCTTCTTATCCTTATTGATAGCGGTTTCAAGTTCATTTCTCAAGGTGGAGAACAACACATCCCGTATTGGGTGTTTAGTCGTTTCTTTTTGTGACTTCAGCCATGCTAATGTCAACGGAATCGTATGTGCCATTTTAGTAGGAAGGTAACCTTCGCGTTTTTTATCTTCCCTAATCTTTACGAAGATAAACTTGCAAAACTCAAAGAATGCATCAGTCGGATTGTATTTCTCCTTCTTCCAGATTAATTCGTGGCACTCAAAAAATAAGGTATTGAGAGCATCTTGGGTAAGACTCTCAAAAGGAATCATACCTTCAATCAAACGTTGCGGCTTAGCGAACTTGATTGTTGTACGAAGATTTACATAAGGGGGTGATCCGCTGGCGAAATCGGAAAGGCGAAGGGTGATGGTTGGCGTGTCGTAGTTGGGGCTATAAAGGGATGTAATATGGCCGTTGCTGATCAAGAGCCATTTGATCCTATCCTCTTCGCTCTTGTCTCGATTATAAGAAAGAGTGTAACTAGCGGCCTGTCCCCAAGCGCTATGTACATTTTTTGATGGGTCTTTTGCTTCTACGAGAATCCTTGCCTTGTCATTGGGGTCTGTGAGAATGAAATCGACTTCCAATGGATATTTCTTCGATCCCTCCTGGACGACTAAAGGGTTTAGCTTGGACTTTGGTATTATATGATTTTGCGGATAGCCCAAATCCTCAAACAAGATTGCCAAAAGCCGAGTTTCCACTTCGGCTTCGCTATTCAGATCCGAAGAAGAAAGGTTGAAAAGGGTACTAAATTCCATCGTTTTATTATGCCATGCGTGATACATGGTGCCGTGATCCGGTGCGCGGCAGACCCCGGCCTTTAGGCCGGGGAAGGATAGCGCGGGGATGAACGCTTTGTTTGTTGCTGCTCAATGTAC
>Ga0209452_1000110_pt1 | contig 30424 bp, 24 predicted proteins | sample WorMetimpBELIZE1_FD_187388 | JGI IMG/M metagenome (GOLD analysis project Ga0209452, IMG submission 187388) | Marine gutless worms symbiont microbial communities from Max Planck institute for Marine Microbiology, Germany - Olavius imperfectus... | ecosystem: Host-associated > Annelida > Digestive... | reverse complement strand
CCACCGCTTATCAGTTAGCATTAGTCTTGGCATGGTAGTGAGTTGTTCTTTTACTTTTGGCGAAGCAAATTATAACTCTTTACCATGCTGTTCAAAAACTAATCACGAAAGATCAACACGCCTTAGGGATGAGCATGATGATGTCTTGTCTGTGGCCATTAGAGGGCAAATTTTCAGAAAATTGGCGAGGACCAACAATAGGAAACAATCACAATGTGGTTCATTATAAACAAAGACAACCCTCCCAAGTTTTATACTGAAACTGGTTCACTGATTGAAGTACAGGGAATTGAGTGGACAAATGTGATCGTAACTACCGAGCGAACCTTTTCTTCATCACAATTTTTAGTTAAAGACAGCGACCAAGCGCTGTCCGTTTTACAAAACAGTCATGCGCAATGTTTCCAGTTGAAGAAAGATGCAAAAAAACTCGCTACCTCTTTAAATAATGGATGCTGGAAATATCTACAAATAAAATAGAAAGTAGGGTTTATCCCTTCAATGCCACGCTTTATACCAATTCAACCTGCTAAATTCCCTCCAATTTGTACTAGCGCGCTTATGTGCAACGTTATTCAAACCAGTAAAGAGAAGCATACCTGGTAAGGCCCACCAACATTCAGTGGCGGGGTAAGGAAAGTTAAGGCTGGTACTAGACGGATCGGTTATCCCTATTTGTTAGAAGTTCAAGGTGCCACCGCTATCGAAAATAACGAGTAAAAGCGTGAAAGAGAATTACAGTCAGTTGTTATGTGAAATAGGAAAGCGATTTGCCTTTATTGAAGCCAATTCTGTTGAACAAATAAATTTATGCAAGGAATTACGTCACAAAATTTATTGTGAAGAATTTAAATGGGAACCTGAAACTACTTCTGGATTAGAAATAAACAGCCACGATGAACTTGCAAAGTACTATCTAATGTTCGATAGAACAGAGGGTGAATTTATAGGAACGTTCAGAATTATCTTGGGTGCTGATTTGCCAATTGGTAAGCTCTTAGGGGAAGACCATATACTCCACCCGGCTCGAATAAATAACTACAGAAGCAACGGTGAAGTAAGCCGCTTTTCGTTACTCCGAAAATACAGAAACACCGGTATTACTCCCGCGTTAATTCTATTTGCTGGCTACACAGTCTCTTCAATGGGGTTGCATGGTGCATACATGGTGATGGAAAAAAGGCTTACTAAGTTCATTACTTCAATAGGAGTTTCAGCGAGGAGATTAACTGAAGATATGCAGCTAAACGGCGTCCGTGCAGTGTATTACATCAGCTCGGCTGATGCTCTTACACCGATTGCAAAAGATGTGGGTTGGAACAATGAAGCTTTGAATAAGACATTTGAAGCATTCCACCTTAAGCGCGACATTACCGCCTAGTATAAATAAACAACGAATGGGGTTAAGGTCAATAAAGCCTATGCCCCTCAGAGGTAGACCATGCGATTTTCCATTTTAATTATGTTTGTAACACTATTTGTGATTGATGCTAGCAATGCTGAGACCTGGAGAGGACTAGAGGTTGCACCCGAGAACCGGTGCTCCCCCTTCGATAGGAAAAGCCAATACCCTTATCCCCAGTCTGTAGAAGATGAGATTGTCCGCTCAATGGGGGGGAAGGTATACGGCCCCTATACTGGAAGATACTTCAAGACAGATAGCGAAACAGATATCGAACATATTGTCAGTGTTTCTGAAGGGCATGATTCGGGCCTTTGTAAGGCTACACCAGAAGTGAGGATTGCTTTTGCTACAGACCCTCTAAATCTAACTCTAGCAGCCCCTAACGTGAATCGATGTGGTGCTGGTGGTAAATGTGGCTACGACGGCGGAGAATGGCTACCGGAAAGAAATAAGTGTTGGTTTAGTCATAGTGTTGTTGCTGTAAGAAAAAAGTACGGCTTAACGATTGATAGAGCAGAGGCAACTAGCCTTGAAGAGGTTATGAGTAACTGCTCAAGTTTTGAAATGGTCTTTGAGGACATACACACTGAGCAAATGGACTTTGCTGCTAGTGGCGCCAGTAACCCCTTAGAGCGGTATGACACGAACAACAACGGCAAGATTACCTGTGCTGAAGCTCGAAGTCATGGCATTACCCCTGTTAAAAGAGGCCACCCAGCTTATGAGTTTATGTATGACAGGGACGGTGACGGCATTGTTTGTGAGTAAAAAGATTAATTTATGTCTGAAGTATAGTGTTAAGTTAGTTAATTCGAGAACAAATTTTAAAACGGCTAGAAAGGAGTCAGCTGGTGGATAAATCACTTGCTAAAGGATTAGTGAACCGGATCATGCGCAAACTGCATCATCAGTTTAGTGAGCCGGACTTTGTGGTTCATGGTAGCCATCGCAAACAATGCAAGGCAGTACTTGCTAGGTGTAAGGAGCGTTCATCAGCCACACTGATTTCACAGCGCTTTAAAGATACAAAGAATTGGGAAGTTATATGGGGTGAATGGGTTTTGTTTTCTAGTAAGGCATCACTTAATGCGCCTCGCATGCCAATTGAAAGTTACGACAAAATTGCCTTTGATTTAACGTTTACTAATCCTAAAACGTCGATGGGCGCTGGCGTCTTCTTTGTAGAGCTTTCAAAACATTCGCTTGTAAGGCTCATTATGCGGTGCGGTCACGAGGTGAAAACGCCATCGGACCTTTGGAAATTTCTGCAGAGAATTACTCGCCAATTATTATTTGCCGCGCTTGAATTGTCTCGTTATAACAGTGGGGCAAACAATGAGGGGTATACACTTGATGAATACAAAGCGATTGCTAACGGTTTATCTCCTCAAACACAGCAATACATTATTATCGATGGCTTTTATATACCCTTAAGCTACACAATTAAGCCGAATAAATTCGGCGGGGTTTCTCGAGTAGTGACAGTGAAAACGTTTATGCCGGAAGAGTACGAAAGCAGTAAACGGGCATTGGAAAACGAAAAGCCCTTAACACCTGCGCGTGATTTTTTCGATTACACTGATGTATTTCCATTTTTGAAAAATAATATCGGGAGCTAGCTCCATTTGTTCAAAAAAAGAGCGGCATAACGCGCATAGTATCGTATAATAAGATTGAACGTTGAGAAGCGTCCGGCTATTTAAAATCGCAGTGATAAAAATTAAATAAAAATGAAAAAAGGGCAGTTCATAGCCCTCGCATCAAGCGCTAACAGACAAACGGCCTTTTAATATGTTAGATACTACGTTTAATTTTATTAACATGATGCATACAACCCAACCAGCACTCTGCTATTTGGCCATAATGTTCCTGTTCTTTGACAGGGGATGTAAAACCATGGAGGTTTATTGGCAAACTAGGAAATAACCGCTGGCCATTGTTAGCTAAAAATTCCAAGCCCTCTTCATGAGGGCTTTTTTGTTCCTGTGACCCATCCTTAGTAATTTATAGAGGCTATTTACTGTGTCTAAATCACCAACTTTAATTGAGGGCCAGAGTTAATATTGCCCTGACATTTATGGGTGAAAGTTAGACCTGCTATCTATTGCCCGGTACGCTAGGGTACAAGAGGTAAAATCTTCGAAAGTGATTTGAAAATTTGGAACGGTCTGGATAAGGCGTCAATTTGCTACGCTTACTTGTACTAACTCCCCTAATGTAAATATGTAGACCTAGAAACTATGCACTTTGCAAAATTCTTATCTATGTAAAAAGAGTAAATATGAGTCCACGTGATGCTTTAAAGCTCTAGTTTCATAAGCCATTATTACAACTAGTCATCGCAAGCCTGTAGCGTTAGATATTCTTGAAATCCGAATGCGGAATCAACTCACTGCTGGTGTCTCATTTCTTTTTATCGCGCCTAGTGAAATAGTTCTTGTTTTTTTGCGAATATCATGCTCTTAATTATCAACTTCGACATTGGAAGTCTATATCTCAAAAAAGGAATTTTATGAACCACTCTTATTTTTCTGGTTTTAAAAACCTGCCTAACATAAAGCTTTTTATTATCATTTTCGCATTTATGGCCTTCTCTTCCGAGAGTAGCCAAGTCTCTACTAAATCGTCTGCTAAAGGTGAAGTTAGTGCAAGCGTAAGTGTCATCGATCCTGGAGGACCTGGGTTTGAAGATAGTATTGAAAATTATATTCCGCCCAAAACCTTCACGTATAATTTTAATGAGTTAAATAACGTAACAACCGATGTTCCCACACTGACAACTGAGCTAATGGGGGACCATATAGATCCCTATACTGGTACAGTTTCGTGGCAACATACAGATGTTTCCATACCCGGTAATTTCGACATAGATGTATCTTTAACTAGAACTTTGCACGACACAGGAAATTGGTTTGGCGCTACTAGGGAACTTGGCAATTGGAGCTTAGCCATTCCCCATGTTAGGACATCTTACGTAACTGAATTAGACGGAACTCTTACGTCAGCTAAGTTTGGAATTCAACCTGCATGGTATCGTAACGAGGCTTGCTCAGGAGGTCTCAATGCAAATCCCGACTTCCACAAGTTAATAAGAGAAGGAACGGTTAGATATAACTTCGAACTTAAGAAAGAAGATTATTGGCAAGGTGACACAATTAGTATTCCTGGGGTTGGCAGTCAAAAAATCTTACAGGATGGAACGGTTAAAAAAACAACTTCACTTTGGAAAATTGAATGCGTCGATGTAAATGGAGTAGATGGTTTTAGAGTTACACTTCCTGATGGAAAAGCTTATACATTCGGTAACCTTAAAAAATTAAAATCGTTTAAAGATGTTTTTCTTGTATCTATTCCAGCTTGTATTCCTCAATGTACGGTTCCTCCTATTAGCGGAGAAAGTCTACCTAACGAAAAAACCCGCATGCAGCTTGTGCATGCTTTTATGCAGGTTACTGAAATCCGAGATCGATTTGGCAACTGGGTAAAATACAGTTACGACACTAATGGTAACCTCGATAAAATCACATCATCGGACGCACGCACGATAGACGTCAGTTTTACCTCAGGAGCCGATGCACGTGTTCAGTCTGTAGTAGCCAATGGCAGGCAGTGGACCTATTCGTATGACGCCCCTACAGCAACTAATAATAGCAGTGTCTATAGGTTGAAAACAGTGACTCGCCCTGACGCCCGCAAGTGGCAGTTCGCATATCCAGATTCGAGTGCGAAATTCTGGAGACAAGACAGAATTGCCGAGAATACGCAAATTGATGGCACTTTTGCCACAATGTGTTCTGCCGCTCTTAATGGCGACTTTATTACGATAACTCATCCAAGTGGAGCAGTTGGTAGTTTCGCATTAAAGGAGCGATGTGTAGGCCAAGCTGCTGTACCGAAGCTTCCTGAACATAACCACTTTGGACAAGGTGGTCCATATCAAAGCTATGAGCTGCAAATTTTTAGTCAACAATTTGTTCTTAGCAAAAAGACACTAAATCTCGGCGGAGGTACTATTTATCCTTGGTCGTATAATTATAGCGATATCAACGGATACTTTTATGGGGATACTAAACCAAACAATGCTACGTTAGAAATAGACGGCATGCCAACATATGCTGATGTGAGTTTTATCGAAGAAGATATTGCAGATGTTAACGCTACGTTGGTCTCCAATCCTGATGGAAGTCACAACTTGGCCGTTAGTGATCGGCGGTATGGATATCTCAACGGACAGCAATTATATAGTGCGACATACGATAGTAACTTTAATTTAGTGAGTTATTCTAAGTCATTATTTGCAGTTAGCCCAATCGATTACGGAAATACTAAAGAGTGGGTAAGTGCTATTCCAGAGTACATGACAAATCCTGTACCCCCACAATTTTCTGGGCAACATGCTTACGATAAGGCAATTTCTTCTAGTAAGCATATTCGATTAGTAGAGAAACATATTTCTTTACAAGACGAGGGCATCAGCACCGACTATAAAGAAATTTTCAGTAATTTTAATACTTACGAAAAGCCTCAATTGATTGAGCAGGACGGTCCGAGTGGTAATCGGCGAATTAAACAAGGGTTTGCGCACAACACTGCTACTTGGGTTCTCAATAAACCCACTACTGTAGACGTAAGTATAAATAACGAATCTTATAAGAGGTTATCAGAGTTAACTTATTATAGCGCGACCTCTTCTAACACTTCCTATCGGTTTCAAGTAAAAGACGAAAAGTACTTTGGAACAACACGTAAGACTTATTCTGGCTACCACAGCGCAACCGGGTCAAAAGGTCAGTTGCAGCATGTTGATTTGCACTTGAACACCTCTGGAGCCAAGCGACGAATAACCTTTGAAAATTACAAACGTGGCATTGCACAAACAGTTAGGGTCCCCAATCGTTATACAACCGGTACAATGTCAATGACGAAGGTGGTAGACAATAACGGCTGGGTTATAACGTCTACAGATTTCAATGGTACTTCTAATCGTTATAGGTACGACAACGTTGGCTTAATTGCGGCAATGGACTTAGAAAGTGATACGTCTGTTAGTGATGGAAATTGGCGTGATCAGTTATTTAGCTATTCTTATCTAAGTAATGGAGGTCTGGTTAGAACAACTCGACATTGTACCTTAAATGCTGCGATGGATGCTTGTAGTGGGAGTACTTCAATTACGACTACAGAAACGTTTGATGCACTCTATCGGCTGACAAAAAGAAGAATTAATGGAAGTGCAGAAGATCGATATCAACTATTTGATTACAATGCCAACAATCAGGTAACTTTTGAATCATTCAAGAGTGGAAGTAACAGTGAGTCTCGTGGTACGACAAAGACTTATGATGCCATTCGCCGTTTGAGTACGGAATCCGTATCAGGGTTGGGCACTACTCAATACAACTATCTTGCAGACAACTCTCTAGAGGTTGTTGATGCCAATGGCAATTCTACAACAATTTCGTATCGCTCTTTTGCGGCACCGAGTTATCAAACAACTACGATAATAGAGTCTCCAGAAAGAGTCACTACCAATATTACTTATGATACCTTTGCCAATGTAAAGAGTATTACCCAAAGTGGTGGCAGTCAGTCACAGACTGAAAACCGTTTTTATGACAGCAACAATAATCTTTGCTTAGTCTCACGGAAAGACATTGGTAATGTTCGAAGCAGCTTCAATCTTTTGGGAGAACTTCAGTGGCAAGCTCATGGTACTGTGAGCAGCTGCTCGAGCTCAAAGCCGAGTTACGCAGTTGACTTTAGTTATGACAACTTGGGGGATTTACGCTATGTAAACTACCCCGATAGCTCTCCCGACATTGACTACACACTTGATAACGTAGGTAATATTAAAACTCTGAAAGCGGGCAGTGTAATTAGCAGTTACACTTACAACAATCAAAACTTAGTCGAAAGCGAGTCTGTTGTAATACCTGGACGCAGCGGAGCACTGAAAGTAGATTATCACTACGATAGTAATTTACATCTACGCGGTATCACCTACCCGGGAGGAAATCGAGTTGTTAATTTAACTCCAAATGCATTTGGAGAGCCCACAAACATTAACCGTTCGGGAAGAACATTTGCTAGCAATATAGACTTTTATCCTCATGGAGTCATAAAACAGTTTACTTACGGCAATAGCGTTGTACACAACACCACGTTATTTGGTCAGAGTAATCTGCCGTCTCGTATGGCAGATATGAAAGGTACAACTCGCTTAGCATGGTTCGATTATACCTACGACAACAATGCAAATATAAAAAGTATCCTAGACGGCACTGACAGTGGTTATAACCTCACTAATTTAACATATGATGGGTTAGATCGTCTTAAGTCAACCACTGGAGGCTCAAAAGCAGGTAGCACCTCTATAAGTTATGATGCATTAGGTAATATCACGCGTTTGGACACCCTTAATAGGTCATTAATCTATTCTATTGATTCAAACCAAAATCGACTTAAAAGTGTCAGTTCTTCTGGAAGCAAAGCAAAAGCCTATGGTTACTTTAACTACGATACTCGTGGCAATATTATCCATAACAGTCACTTTAGTATGAGTTACAACTTGGCGAATCAGATGACTGCGGCGAACGGATTTTCATTTACCTATGATGGATTCAATCGCCGAGTAAAGTCTGCGAAGAGCGGTAGCACGGCATATTATCATTACAGTCAAGATGGAAAGCTTCTCTTTAGCGAGAGTAATGGCGTTTGGAAAAACTACATTTATATTGGAAGTCGTCTCATAGCAAAAGATTCTAGTTCATCAACAAGTTTTATTCATACTGATATTCTAGGCAGCACTACGGCGCAATCTAACAGTAGTGGAACACTTATTAACAACAGTCGACGACACTATAAGCCATTTGGGGATACTTATGAGACTGCTAGTAATGAAATAGGCTATGCGGGACACAAGTTCGATAGTGAATTGGGCTTAAGCTATATGCAGGCACGATACTATGATCCAGTCATAGGTCGTTTTTATTCGAATGATCCTGTGGATGCGTTGGGGCATATAGGACGTGGAAACGCTGTACATGGCTTCGGACGTTATATTTACGCAAATAACAATCCTTATAAATATACCGACCCAGATGGTGAGTTTGGTCAATTCTTTTTGGGAGCTGCAATAGGTTTCATTGCGGAGGTTGCTACACAAGTTGCTACAACTGGCGGTGTTAGCGACTGGGGAGAAGTAGCGCTTCAAACCGGAATAGGAGCTGTATCCGGTGGTACAGGGGGAGCCGCTGGTAAACTTGCTGGTAAAGCCATTAACGCACTCACAAAACCAGCGTCTGGAATGGGTAATGGAGCCTCTAGAGTTCTCACTGAAGGTGCGAGTGGAGCTATCTCCGGTGCTACAACTGGGGCTAGTAGTAACGCACTTAACCAACTCGCGGACAATGGAACAATAGATGGCGGACAAGTGTTAGAGGCCGCAGGTAAAGGTGCGGTTCTTGGTAGTGTATCCGGGGGAACTAGTGGACAATTCCAAGCAAATGCTGCTCAAAGAACTCTTGGTAACTCTCGTGCTCAGCCGATGTTCACAACTACGCAACCCGGTGCTACGGCAGGAAATGTGGCTGGTAATTCTGTTAATGCAATTTCATCTGTAGCTGATACAGTGGCATCAAACTGCAACGAGAGTGGAGGGTGTTAAGTTGATGGGGAAGCAAAAGTTAATTTGGCAGTATGCAATTATATTTCCTCTTTTAAATGTTATAGGTATAGCAGCAGGAACATTTTTACTCTATGTGGCATTTGACTGGGAATATGCTTATGCAATTAGTTTTTTCAAAGTTGCGGCCATAGTGCTTGTAGTTATCTTCTATGTTTTAAATTTCCGAACGCTAGTATCTGCAATTACTAGTAGGAATAAGAACACACACTTCAACTAATAGCCGCTGTTTTTTGAATACAAAGCCTCGCACTAGCGGGGCTTTTTGTTTACCCGATCTAAAGGAAGTAAAATTGACATATTTCAGATACGGACGACTTTTTTCAACATGGATATGCTGGGTAAAATAGAAATGATGGACTAGTAATATGACACTTCCTACAGACAACCCAACAGTATTTTGCAAAGCTTTTATTCAAAGAGAGCTTGATAGTTATAGAAGCGATGAGCCAATTTGGATGTCGTATTGGCCAGTAATGGAAAGAATGATAGACCGAGCCGATGAGCTAAAGCTTCCATTTCAAGAACTGATTGATGCTTTTGGCTATTCAGACAGATTGGAAGGACACTTACCGAATAACGCATATATATGGCTTACGCTAGAGCATATTTGGTGTAGCTATAACTACCGGAAAGAAGATGTAATTGACGCTAGAGAAGATTTAAGAGAGCTTAGAGCACTAAAACAAGAAATAGTAGAGTTAGCATCAACTCTAGCTGATAAGTTACAGCGCCAATCGGAGTTATATGAGAATTCGGGTTTCTCAAAACCTAATTATCAATTCATAGACGATTTAATTGAACAGGCTTCTGAAGGTAACTATTTGTACAAGTGGCATGTCTCTGAAAAGGTGAAATCTCTAACATATCAATATGATCTTAAATATTGGCCTAGCTTGGCGGATTTAGTATCTGCTATTTCACGCTTTGAAGATACGCAACCAGACCCAGCGCATATTCAATACCCTGAGCACGTAATTAATGGTAGAGAGTCTGATATAAAAGATTTTGTACTGTCATTTGATGGACATTTTGACGAGCAAAATAACTTAAAAACAGGCTTTCGCTTTAGTAACAATGCTGTTGCTGACATTATAAATGTTATTCTTGATTTGCCAGTTGATAAATTAGCTACTGGTGATGCTGTTCGGGTTGTTCGTAACCGATTTAAAGAGAACATATCCGCTGATTAGAGCGTGGTACTTATTCACAAAAATTAGCCGCTTTTTGATAAAAATAACCCTGACGGGATAGTTGTTCCCAATTGAGTCCGACCTAATCGCCTCGCATTCGCGAGGCTTTTTTTTACAGGTAGGCCGATGATTTGCAAAAATTAAGCATTGCGCAAATGGCCGAGAGATTTTCTGCTATCAGGAATGATGCGTTCGATGTAGCTTGGAATATCAACTAGCTTTGTCGCGATATTGCTTCCGTTAATGCAATTTAGTTGCTGAGGCGTGTAGTTTCTGCGTGTTAAGCGTCACTCTTCACTCGAGGCTATGTACGAACATTCGTTGAACAGTATTCCGACGCTTCTTTGCGTTCATTATCAGAGTAAAACTCGCTGACGGTACTGCCAAAGTAGTTTGATGAGACTTTAAGGCCATCAGAAGAAACAGCATCGAGCGTTAACCTGGTTCCATCTTGGATAAAGATAGTGTCTTCAGCGTATTTAACCTTTTGAATAACGTCCGCTGTTCCGTAGGAATAGCAAAAGTACCCGTTACCCGACTTATCGAAACTGAGGCTCGCGAGGTAAGGGCCCATGTTACCCGTCCAGAACCCAATGATTTGTGAGGGTGCCGGCTCAGCCTTTATCTGCACAAAATTGTTGTTAAGCATATCATCGACGGGAGACTGGCATCCGGCTAAAGCTAACGAGCCTAAAACGAGATATTTGCGTACATTCATAATCGTCCTTAATGTGAATAGGTGTGGTAGGTACCAGTGTAGTACGGAATGACCATAGTACGCGTGATTCTGAAGAAAAAACACAACCACCTGCCAATCACTACGGCAACATACCCCTATACCGTCTTGCTAAACTTCCCGCAGCTTCGCTGCGGCGGCCGCGCGCTCCGCGCAGTTGTGCAGGTAGAACGTGAGAAATTGGTGAGTGGGTAGGGGAGGCAAACGAAAGTGGGTCACAGGTAGTGGACAAGTAACGCACGGTTACTATGGGGCAGGCTGGTGGATGTTTAGTGGTGTGTGAGGTGAGTTCTTTGTTGTGGGTGAGTCGTCCTCGTCTGTGCTTTAGTCAATGAGTCCGGGTAAGGTTCTTATGCTGGGTTGGTGAGAAAAGGGTTTATTAGTTAAGGGGGTTCTAGGGTATGTTGCCGTAGTGGTCACCCTTATCCAGTTATCAACAAGGCTGTGGATGATTTATTCGTTGGATTTGCTGCTGTTTGATGAGTTATTCACTTTTTCGTTGTTAGTAGGGCGCCTGGTTACGCGCCCCTTTATAACGCACTCTGCACTGAATAGAACGGATTGATTCTTAATAAGTCGGGTTTATTCCACTTTGTTAGTTCCCAAGCATCCTTACCCTGCTGTGTCCGCCCATTCTGCTCAATTGAGAGAGTCAGCTATTTGAATAACAACGTTTCTTGTAATTATTCTCGAGAATCGAATTAGCGCAATGTGTCGATGTTGAACCATATTAAGGATAATTCATTTCTAACTTAAATTCGCTCGCTGCTATATAAGGCTGCTTGGGTGACGGCGCTATTTCTTCGTCTCAAGCCGTAGTTCAGATTTTACAATAGTGCCTGACTAACTGAAGTAATCATTACAAGTAGCCATAGCTCTATCCTAAAAAGCTTGTTCACATTAATCGAAAGTGAGGCCATGTTGATTGAAATTTGGACTGATTTTATCGGGTTATGTCTGTATTAATTGACTTTAGATAGGCAGTCTTGCTTCATACATTTCGGCTTTCATTTCTTTTGCTCTATTTGGTCCAATTTCAACAGAGGATAGTTTTATTATTTCGGGTGGTCGATAGCGGAATCGTTCAGCAATGACGCGCTCATTGTAACTATTCCTGATAGGTATCGGTTTAATCATCACAGAAATACCAGCCCCGTTAGAACCAATGTAATCCAAAACTTCAACCCGTCGAGTAATGTAAACTCTCTATCCAAGAAAAATGTGCAGTTTTTGTTTGTTCTTGGGTTTATGAAGTAAGTTGCAAAAAAAACATAGCAGGCTGGTAGATAATTGGCTTCCAGCCACAAATAAAATGCAAGTCCAATTGATAGTATCGCTAGGAAACGATATGTATTTTCGAGCCTGAATACGTACTTAAAATCCATCCTTCTCTCCTTGTTATTTTCCTTGTTTTATTCAAAACAAAATCCATCTGGATACTGGTGTATTTGATCAAAATCAGCTTTGCCTAGCGATAAGCCACTAACCTTGAGTGAGGCATAAGCCATACTTAGATGAAACAGAAAATTTGGAATGGCATAGATATTAATAAACGCATCACGTTCAAAGGATCGTTTAGCAAATCCTGCTGTGATTTCAAACTGTATAGACGTTTGCCTCTCCAACTCATTGTCTGGTATGGAATCAAGACAACCCATTGCTCTCTCCAGCTCATCAATTAGTGCTGCTCGGTCAGTCCCCCTGTAAAACGTGGGTACTTCCCTAGAGACAAGTTGGCAGCAGCAACGTAATGTAAATGACACGGCGGTGCTAATATGCTGATGTGCCGGGAACATGGTATCTGTAAGTCGATGCTTTAAGTGAAAATCTACACTCTCATTTTCTTCGAGAATTCTTTTAACATTTGATAAATAATATATAAATACTCTTTTTGGATTGTTCATAAACGGCGTTTCCTTCTTTCTCTTACCACCAAGTTTCATATTGAAATCCCACATTCATGCCGGTGGTGGAGACCTCATGTGGGTCATCGACATCAAAGGCCGTAATAAAAAAACGGTATACAGGTCGATCATAAAAGTTCTTGTTTTTTGAATATTGTAAGCCCAAAGAGTACTTTCTATGTCTTGCCTTGTACCTGTTTTTGAGCTCCAAAGTGTCAAAACTCATCTCTTGAACCAACGTAATTTCTGATGACAGGTAATTCATAATTCTTACTGCGGTCCCAAACCACTGCTGTGTTTCTGGGATTAGCGTTCCGTTTTCTCTTTGTTCGTATAAATTGGTCACTCCCAGACTCCATGAAGTGGCGTTGTATACCAACTCATTCACTACTTGAATTCCACTAATGATGGGACTAACCTCTTTAGGTTGCGAAAGTTCATGGTATGCAAACGGGCCGCTCGCTTTTTTTAATGCAAATAAGTAAGTTAGCTCACTGTCCACCTGCGTTGTGAACACTATGCCAAATGCTCTATGTACGCCATGTTCAGTATTATTTCCATAGGTAGTGATAATTTCTAGAGACGAGCTATCCAGATACTCAATTAGATCAGAAATCAACACACGTAAATCTGTCGAGTTTATTTTCGAGCCCTGAGTATCACTGAAAAAATGTGAACCGGTAATTCGAATATCGTCAGCTACGTCAAAGTAGCCACCGACACCTTCTCCCCTGTAGTGATAATATTTATAATCATAAATATGCGCTTCCCGGCGTTGATAACTTCTTTTTCCGGCCCAAACTCCCCACCCAGCGGCAAATTTAACTTGAATGAACTGCTCGTCGGCGCTGAGTAAGAATGGATCTTGTCCAGGCAAATCCAAGAAATCCCAGCCTATGACGCCTAATAGTGTGAACGCGTCAGTTTCATAGGAAGGATGTAATTGGAACTCCAAAAAGCCTTCGCATTCGTTTCCGTATCTGGATTTTGCAAAAGCGTCCGACATACTGTTGCAGTTCATTGTAATCCCGTCATCGACTCCAATTAAAAATCCATGCCGAAAATAGCCCGTAGTATCAAGCTTAAAGGAGGCAATGGCTGACCAACTGCTACAAGTCATTGTAAGAGTTACGAAAAGAGCAGAGACAAATCTTTTGTTCTTCATACTTAAAGCCATGTAGCTCCGTTAGTGGCTAAGTTTGGACTTATTTGGGGGAGACCAGAATACCGACCCGAAAAGAATTTTCGGCCAATATCGAAGCTTATTTTTTTTGAACTCGTCTATAAACCTGATATATGGCTGCAGAATATATCTCATTGGATTCACGCAATAGTCAGTATGTTTACTAAATAATCCGGACTCGGGAATATAATTTACTGGCTCTACATATGTTCCAAACAGCCTATCCCACAGCGTCAAACGAGCTCCAAAGTTACACCCGGTTCTTTTGTTGTGAATTGGGTCTCGAGAGTGATGCGTGTAGTGCACACATGTCTTCATGAAAAATAAACGCAACCATTTGAGCGGTCTGTAACGGTTTTCAAGCGCATAAAGTGCAACTGAATGAGAGGGATCAATCCAAAGATTAATTAAAGCCATTGGTACTAGGAAGTAACCTGCATTAGAAAAATCACTGGTAAATAATTTTGCCAGTAAAGGGAGCAACATTAACGAAGCGATGCCATGCGCATTTAACAGAAAAAATCGTGGTTCTACACCGTGAGTAAGCTGAGTTAGATTTTCATTTCTGTGATGATATATATGACCTAAATTCCAGAATACCCTGACATTGTGGATCATCCTATGTGACCAATAAAAACAAAAATCTCCAAGTAACATTGCGATTAAAAAAGCAGATACACCATCAAGATGAACAATCGTAGGAATTGAAGCAATAAATGAATCGTAATTACCAATTAAGTTCTCTACTGGTAGAAGACTAAAGCTGTAAACACCCAAAAACAGAATAAGGGAGTTAACGACAACCATATTTAGCATATTCGCATAATCGAAAGCGCGGCCTGTGAGGCGTTTGTAGAAAACCAAATCGGCTAGTCCAACGGCTACCCCCCAAACGATTTTTGCGACCGCGATATATATTAGTAGCGAATATAGCTCCGGCGAAATCCAGTCCTGCTGAATGCTCTCTACCATATAAAACACTTCGACAGTGCCAGAATGATAAACGTCCATTATCCGCAGTACCTGGGGTTGCCAAATGCACCAACCTATTACACCTATTGCTACAGTAATTAAGAACAATAACTTTGTTCTCGGCAGTTCGATATTGTAATGCCACACTTTGTTAAGTAGTTGTTTACCTGATTTAATTGATTTTGCACTATTGAGGATTCGCACAGACATAGCAACTTTCCTTGTTTTGTTAGACCTAGCTGTAGAATATGTCGAATGCTATTGAAAATAATCAGCGTATTAATTATTTTACTATCAATCTGTGGTTTATAATGTAAGGCGTTAAGTGAGTATTTATAGTGAAGTAGGTTTTTTTCATGCTGTTGTGGAGCAGGGAAGCTTCATAGGCGCTGCCAAAAAACTAGGAGTGAGCAGTACTGCTGTGAGTAACTCAGTGAAAAAGCTTGAGGCTCGGTTGAATGTGAGACTTCTTGAACGATCTACGAGAGTAGTTAGAGAAACCCACGAGGGTAGATCTTTTTATCAACAAAGTCGTTTGGCGTTTGCAAAGCTTGAAGAGTCATTTGAAGAAGTCAAAGATAAATCGGAAGTACTCGCCGGTGAGATAGTAATTGCTGCACCTACTGACTTAGCCAAGACGAGACTTCTCGGGATTCTCGACTACTTTTCGTCCCTATATCCCGAGGTCCGTTTTCGAGTAAACACATCTGACTTAGTGGAAGATCTATACTCCGGTGATATTGATATAGCAATAAGGTATGGTATTCCCAGTGATTCAAGACTCGTTGCGCGTCCTCTATCCGAAAAGAGAAGAGTCTTATGTGTTTCTCCCGACTTTATACTCAAGCATGGCCATATACAGCACCCCTCAGAACTATCTCACCTACCTTGCATCTGTTATAAAGTTCGTGACAAAACAGATAATGAGTGGGTTTTCTATAATCAGTCGGGAAAACGAATCCAAGTTAAGGTAAATTCCCAATTTTGTACTGACAACAGCTCCATTGCTAGAGAGTGGGCCGTAAGAGGAAAAGGAATAGTATATAAATCTAGCGTTGACGTACATGAGGATATTAAGAAAGGTCGATTGGTGACAGTACTAAATCAATTTGTAGGCCAAGAGTCCCCACTAAATGTGATCTATCCCTCTGCTCGGTATCAGCCACTAAGAGTCAAATACTTTATAGATTGTTTAATTGAATTCCAGTGGTGAAAATTTACGTCATCAATGATACATGGGAGCGTCTTTTTTACAGAGGGAACATTGAAACTGCAGGAAAGCGGTCTATAGTAATTGGAAAGTAGATGACATTATCTATAAAGTTAATGACTTTAAACTTAGAACGGTCATACCTAAACCGATAGCCTTGCACTTGCCAGGATAGGTGTAAAGATGCATGAATTGAGAAAACGAGCCAAAGAGTATAACCAACTAGACAAGTATTAAGTTATTTTTAGCTGATGTAGGCTTACAGGTCCAATAGAAGGAAGACCATATTACACACTTTTCTGCCCTTAAGCCTGTTTGTCCGGCACAAATAGATACGGAGCGGACGTTTAACGTCCGCCTTATGAGGTAAACATTTTGCCCATTCCGTCTGATATTTCAGTGACGCTTGTTAATCGCTTTCATGAATTTCGAGAGCATGGCGAAACATTTTATGAACGACGATTTGATTTGTTCTTTTTATTTCACTTTTACTAATTCTTGGCTGATCTATGTGAGACCAAATGTACGTGTCTAAGGTGCTTATTTTTATTCCGATTACTCCAACATGGTATAGACATATTAATATCTGAGAAACCATATCTGCTTCACTAAACTTAGATGAAGCAGAATACATTTGTCTTGCCATTTTGGCGCACGGATCACTAGCATCGGCTTCATGAAGCTCCATTGATATTTCTGAAAATCTATCGCCAGATAACGAAGATCTCGTGAAAGGAGCTTTTAATCCTCTAATTATTTCAACGGTTTGCTCAAGTGCGGGATAGTATTCAGACCACTCTTCAATTAATGACTTCAATCTCTTACTGGAATAAGTCGCCTCTGCTGCATAAATTGCTCTCCATGATATACGAGGCCTATCAAATGCTACTCTAAAACACTCATTAGCAAACTGGATGGCATCTCTCGGGCGAAATAGTGTGCGCTCAATTATGTAGTGTACTGATTCACCATTACCACCTTTTTGTGACTTTGGAAAAACATCGTTAAACTCTACCATTTGCTTTGTATACTGTCGCTTATAAACCTCAGCCACACGAGATGAAAGTAATTTCTTCAGATCCTCTTTAGACCATGACAGTGGAACCAAATACGCCTCATACTTCTCCTCTTGAAAACCTGAGTCGCGAGTATTATCAAATACCAAATCTAAAAGGTCTCTTCTTAAAGCGCTCACAATTTTCACTTGTGGTATGCGCCGTAAACTCTTGGTTTCTTCGATCAACGCACGAATAAACCTGCATCGCGTCTCAGTTTCCGCCCAATCTTCGTCTAATTTATCAATCAGTATATAGTAGCGTTTTTGTTTATCTTCAAAGGAATTTTCTGAAAGAAGATCCAACACTTCATTCAGTCGTTGTATTTGTATTCCACTAACCACTTGAGTCGCTAACGACTTGATCTCTGTTTTTACTTCTTCATTTAATGATTTCGCTCCTTCAAGAGAGATATCTATATTCTTATACTTTCCACCGAGTTTAGCCCTAACGTCGTCAGTAAATTTTGTAGTGAGTTGCTTAAGCTGTTCATCAGTCTCTAACCAAAATTTATCACCCCACTCTTTAAAATAACTTAAGGCTCTCTCCCTAACTCGGTCTTTTGATACTAGACCATTTAGCCAGCGTGAAAAACTGTCGTTATCAGTCTCGCTTCGCAGACCATAACGTAGCTTAAGAAGTTCAACTGTAAGAATGTGTCTCCATAAGATTCGATAGAATAAATCCAGCTTAACGCCAAGCTCATTGAAGAATTGAACAATATTAGAATGTTCAAGAAACCTTATGGAAATGTCATTAGGATCTAAAAAACTGGAATGCTCTACCTCTTTTGAAATTTTGTATAGAAGAGCACTTTTCCCTGCACCGGTTCTACCAAGTATTACTGAAGAAGGGGACTCGATATCGAGAAGCTCTGCTAATTGGCCATTATCAACAAAGCAAGAGTCCAACAGTTCAGAATCCGCTTCTGCATCCAGCTCCCCTAGCTTCAATCCCTTTCTTATAATTATCTCTACATCCATGAATAACTCTCTTTTTTTGCGTAACAATTTAATAGCGCTAAATTTACGCTTTCTACCAAGTATGTGCTTGCAGCTATCCATAGTGCCAGAACGAACTTTTTTCTTAAAGTTAAAGATGACAATGGCTGAAAGTCTCAGAATATTGAGATGTATTTCCTAAAGTATCAACTACAGCTTTACGTACTTTTCAGACGATTAATATGAGACTCTCCCGGATAAATCAGTTGGTGCATGCTGGTTTATGCACGAAAAGGGGCATGTCAGGGAAAATAGCTATCAACCAGAAAACCCCACTTATTTAGCTGATAAATCACTTCAAAAACGCTAGTTTCGCTATTGTTACAGTTAAGGGGGTTTTGCGCCCATCCCCTCGAAATCGGCATCAGAATGATGACGGCCAAATGAACGCGCTTTTTGTGAATTCTTCGAAAAACTGCCAAATAATTAAAAATAGGCATAGATAACTAAAATGATAAAAGCTTCTGCTGTGAGAATGACCCTCATGCTTGTTCAAGCAATAACTGCGCGTACAGTGAAATAGTCTTTTGACTAATGGTAGACATCGCCAAGACTATTACTACTAGTAGACAAAGTTGTGAGGTGTCCACATGTCTAAAGATGTAAATAAGCTACTCGCAGGTCAACTTCTGATTGTTGAAGATGACGCCATTACTTCTGAACTTATATCAAACAACCTCACAGCATTAAAGAAAATCCGTATTGTTGCAAACGGTAAAAGTGCAGTTAAGTTTTGCCAATTGTATAAACCAGATATCATTGTGCTAGATGTTTACTTACCAGACATCAATGGTATTGAGCGCTACCGACTTCCTAAAGAAGCCACTATCTCTCTCAACTCTTCAACAATGACTTGTTAAACACTTGAATACTTCAAAACAATTAGAAACATATCGAGAGTTGATACATGTAGATCAATTGACTGGTGTGTTTAGTCGGTACTATTTTAGTATGCACTCAATACATCATAAGCGGCATTTTCATCAGCATGGACAGTAGTTGAGCCGCAGATATGCTTTGTCATCGCTGCTTCAACGGCATCTGAATTTTCAGAACGAATAATAACAAGTAAACTTGAGGGGCGTTTTCGGGTTAGCAATCAACACCCCTCTAAATAGTTCTAGTAGAGGATGATGCTTGCGTTTGCTCTAACTGTCACATTGCCAGCTGGATCGATAATAGTACCCGCATTGGCGTAAATTGTACCGCCGAGACTCTTTTTATACTCCTTTGACTGTACAACCCAATTCATAGTGTAGATTGTATTGGGTTTTATCGGTGCTGTGAACTTTACATCCATGTGAGCTCCAAGCATAGGACCAAATTTCATGAAGTGAGTAGGAAGAAGAGCGGAAAATACTGCAGTGATATGGCTGCCACTTGCAATAATCCCTCCAAGACGAATTGTTTGTTCGTTATCTGGGTCATTATGTACAGGATTTAAATCGCCAATGAACTTGGCTCCATCTACTACTTCCTTCTCACTTAAGAGTAATTGGGACTCAATGATGTAGCCTACGTCTGGCAAATATTCTTTCTGCTCCTGAACGCTTTGCATAGATTGCATTAGCCAACCTCCTTTAGAAGATGGTGCTGATTTCTCAGATTAAGATTTTCGCTAGTTTGCAATGATGGCGCGGAATAGCGGAAATCATGAGCCCATACAAATTGATGCCAATAGCTCTCTGCAATCTCAATCCATATTTTGAGTAGATTTTCATCTTTGACGAATCTCTTTTGATTTATCATTATCCAACTCATTACAGCTTGGCTGTCTCTACAATCCTCGCAATGTCCTGAAGTGCAGCAAAAGTTTACCGTTTTGCAGTCTGAGGCGTAGGCATTAAATCCTGGAAGTACAGCATTACCGTTCTTAATTCTTTCAGCATTTTGTGGATGGTCTACACTCACACTGGGGCAAACATCATATCCAAAATCTCCCCAGTGACTTTTCCCTGTTACCATAGCTTCAATGTAGTAAGGGTGGCTAGCGAGTGTCTCTGGAAACAACTCCCTGACTCGCAAAATTTCATCAAGTAATCTTTTTTCGTACTTGGTCCGGAGTGGATCGCTCGTACCATACTTACTATAAAAATTAACTGAGACTGTATTTCCATTTTCCGATATTTTTCTCACTGTCTCTTCGATATGAGCAATTCCATCTTCAGTCACTGCAAAAATGAAATGGGCTCTCGGATCATATTTATAGTTCTTAAGAGCAGTCTCAAATAGACCCGAAAAGGAGTTTCCGTTAGGTTTGATCGCTCGCAGGTCATCGTCTAGAGAGCCACCACCAAACAAAGAGATTAAAACCGAAAAATCCTTAAAGCCTTCTTTGGGCAAAGCTTTAAGACCATTGGTTGATATGCTATTAAACTCCATAATCTCAGCAAATAATTCGAGTCTTTTGGGATGGAGCGTAGGCTCGCCTCCTATAATCAGACTAGTATTGATACCTCTATTCCTCTCAGAGATAAGAAACTTTTTAATTTCATCCTTTTTGGACAAATCTTTTGTTCTTTTGTCAAAGTCATATTCAAAAAACCAACAACCTTTACACCTTATATTGCACGCTGTAGTGATTAAATACTCTGACACTCTAACTCTTGAACTAATTTGTTTAATCCGTTGATAACGAGCATAATATTCAAAGTCACCGTTAAGCCTTTTAAATATTGCATTTTTGGTAACATCTTTCATAAGCAAATCCTTCTAGCATAAGATTAGAGAAACTTTCTGTTTGCAGTATCGTCTGGTACATGAAGTCCAAGAGCTTCTAATTTTCTTCTGGCCTTTTCCGCAAATTCGTTGCGTGCAACGGAATATGACTTTTGCCTCAACCCGTATTTCACGTACAATTCTGACCTTGGGGAATCACTTCTGCCAAAGGTATCAAGTGTTACTGGCCACATTCTTATAAGAGCTTCTTGAATTTGCTTGAATCCATTTTTCGTCTTACACATGCTCCTCGTAATCCTGAATCCATGCCCAACGTGCAGTTTTTCATCCTTTAAAACATGAGGGCACATGTCAGCAATAGGCCTGTAGGAACTTTGAGCCATTTCCTCTAGGACATCAATTACAGCGTCTTCTACAAGAGTCGAAATCAATGCTCTTTCAGCCCAATTTCGACAACTTTTTACGGCTTCGGTCGCGTAGAACGCTCTATCGTTCAAGTTTTGCGATAGCATAAATGACGTATCTATACCAATATCTAATAAAATGTCCGCAGCTCTTTGATAGTGGTCAAGTTCATCCTTGGCTAATTCGCAGCACACTGCTTTCTCGTAGGGGTCATTTGTCAAAAAGTAAAACAATTTTACATAGTCATCAGCTCCAGAAAGTTCCCCTTCAGCATGGGCAGTCAATTGCCTCTTAACGAGATCTTGATATTCTTTAGGTGTTTCAAGTAGTTCTGATGGAGTTGATATATGGAATGGGCTTACATCTTTTACAGCAATAGATTCTTGTAGCATTTCACAGTCCTTTTTGGAAAAGTAGTTACCAAGAACAAATGCGAAGTTAATCTTGGTAAGGTCCTGTCTATAGGATGCCCACCTTTTTCAGAAATTCAAATTGCTACTAATGTTCATGACAGCAGAAAATGAGTTACATCAATGCCTAACAGATAACTGGACCTTTAAAGCAAACACATGTTTTACTTGAACCTACAAAATAACTCAAAAAAATCAAGGCGAGTTCCACACAACGTCATACGGCTTTCCAATTGGAAAGTCCATACCACAAAATAACCATAGAAATGATCTGCAAATTTGTAAAGACGTTGTTTAAAAAATTTGCCAGAAAGTAATAAAGTTATTAACTAAGTTCTTAACGCTGGGAATTGATATCACGAGCTACGACCATACCTAAAGTATAGTCGCGTGATTACTAAAGGAACTTGACGGTCTAACTAACCTGAACTCGGTTTAAGAAATTGAACTAATTGCCTGTTCCAAGATCCGATCTTTCGACCAAGAAAAATATGGACCAAAAAGTGTTCAGCGTTCTCCAAGTCCCAATGCCACATACCGTCCAATGACGAGTGTTCAATAAACCTGAATATGCGCGTATCGGATTGAACTAAGTCGAGCAACTCTTTCTCAAGTCTATGCAATGGTAATACCTTTTAGTTCAACGCCGACGTTTGAACTTCCTCTATTTACACCTACTGCTGTGTTAATGATAGCGTCAGTATCTCAATGAAGAAACTAATTAAATTAATACTAAATCAATAAATTCATCAAACAAGAAAGTATTAAAAAACGACCGTTTTATGAGAGTGAAAAGTATTTTCTCCGCTCGGTCTGATTTTATTGGTTCTATTTGTTTTATAAACCCATCTCATTTAATATAGTCTCATAAAGTCATTTTTCAACATGTAAATAAGATTATGGGGCTCAAAATAGGGTATGCTCGAGTAAGTACATCTGATCAAGACTTAAATCTACAGATCGATGCGTTAATGAACAACGGGTGTGCTCCTGAACATATTTTTACCGATAAAACGTCGGGAGCAAAATCAACTCGACCAGGATTAGATAAATGTCTTGATACATTGTCATCTGGAGACATTTTAATAGTATGGCGATTAGATCGTCTTGGCCGCTCAATGTCTCACTTGATCAATTTGATTGAGTCATTAGTTGAAAAAGACATTGGATTCAAATCGATCCAGGACGGTGCTATTGATACAACAACAGCTTCAGGTGAGTTGATGTTCAATATATTTAGTGCATTGTCGCAATTTGAGAGACGATTAATCCAAGAGCGGACCAATGCTGGTTTATCTGCTGCAAGAGCACGAGGACGGAATGGCGGTAGACCTAAAATCGGTATCAACAACCCTAAAGTCCAGATGGCAAAGCAGATGCACCAAAATAATTCACTTTCTATAGAGTCTATTTGTAATTCACTTTCTATATCTAAAGCAACTTTCTATCGTTATTTAGCAATGTGATTATAAGAAAGCAACTCATTGAACTATTATTCACTTTGCAGAGGCTCCACACCACTAAGCAAACCTGCCAAATCAATCGCTTTACGATTTTTGTTAAAGGCATACTCTCCGTTCAAGTTGATGTGCTGCCAAGCAACCGGTGATAGTTTAGAAATAATATCTACCACATCTTGTCTACCGTTTCTTTCTTGGATCTTCAAAAAGGCTGATAACAAGGCAGAATTATAATAGATAATACAGTTTGAAATGAGCCGCGCACAATCATTCCATTGAGACACCTGATAATCGTTACCACCACGAAATCTATTACCATTGACTGAGGTAATGGCTCGTTTTAACTGGTGATAGGCTTCCCCTCTATTTAACGCTTGCTGAACATAATGGCGTAGTGTTGAGCTATCAACGTACTCCAAAACGTAAATCGCTTTAATTAGACGATCATACTCATGCAAAGCTGACAACGTGCGACTCTTGCCGTTACTGAGCTTTCTAATGATGGTGCTTTGAGTAGTTGTCTTTTGGCTAAGAGAACAAAGGATATGTTGAATGTTTTCCCATTCTTCAGCCACTAATTTATAGTTAACGTCTTTCTTTAACTGAATTCGGCCACCTTCTTCTTCAGTAACTTCAAATAAGTCAAAAAACACTCGTTTCATTTTTGCGTATCGAGGCGCAAAGGTGTAGCCAAAGAAATCTAAAATAGCGAAATTGACGTTATTCGTGCCGTGGTTATCGGTGGATAACGTATTTGGCTGTATCTCAGAGGTATTGTTGTAAAGCAAATCAAATGCAAAATGACCTTCATATTCATTCGCGCCAATAACTTGAGTATTCACTGGCACATGATTTGACACTAACGTCAGCGCTGAGACACCTTTGCCTTTGGCAAAATACTTGGATGAATAACGGGCTTTAAAGGTGTTGATCCTACACTCGAATTTTTGACCATCGATGCTTGAAAATAACTGATTGTCATCAATATGGTAGTAAGCAAATATTGGCAGGATAGCAATGGCATTAGAGATCTGATCATTAGACTCTTTCAGCGTCTCGTATCTGATGTAACTATCATTAACACTGCGCAACTTTCCCATCGAACGGTCGGAGATATTGGCCATTTTATATAGGCCGTAATTCGTACCGTTGGCGAGTATGCAGGCAACCAGATCTTCTTTGTCTACTGATGATTTTTGTTTTGTGGTAGCGATATGTGTAAAAGCATTGAGGTAATTAGTTTTTTCGTCAACAAACAGCATAAGCTCGACAATACCCATATGCTGAATTTGATTATAGAGAGGGTTATCAACCGTTTGTTGCCAGCGGCTATTTGGGATAGACCATTTTAGTTCTGACTTACCAGGTATAACTTCGACGTATTTGTTGTCACCACTGAATATATGTGTGCCAGCCTCTTTCAATTTCACTTCAAGCTGATACTGCTTCTCATCCAAGGTTTGGTTAATTGGTGCTGATAGTTTATCAAGCCCTGTATTTTCAATAATATCGTCTTTGTTTTGCCATTCTTTTGGCTGGATTAAATCTGAACTCAGACTACGATTATTGACACTCTCTTTTACGGTAAGGCTATTGTTTTGAAATAGTTGCTCTGCTTTACGATACAGGAAGTACTCAAAACGAATAGCTATTTGCTTAGAAACTTCTCCTTGCAAATACCCTCGGTCACCTTTGGGTACCAAGTCTAGGTTGATGGTTCTAACAGCCTTGCATTCACTGAGTTCAGAGCGCAACGTTACATACTGATTATGTAAATCATCTTTTAAATGGATAAACTCAATGTCTATGGCCATGAACAAGGAGCGTAGAAGTTTACTCACCTTGCTTGACTGTTTATCAATAAATTGCCACTCATATTTACGCCCATCAAAATCATTGCTATCAAGATGTTCGCTAAGCAATTTAATGTTCTCAGCAGGTAGCAACTTAAAGGCTTTTTTGCGTACATCGCCAAAGGTCAATGCATCGTCAATATCGCTGTCAATGAAGTAATTCAGCAGACTGCCAGCCGATTTCAATTTTGTTCTGACAATGTTTATATCTTCGATAACTCCCTGTTTGGCGTGACTCTTTGCTCCTTCAGCAAGCTTTCGGACGAGATAGATAAATGCAGAAACGAGGTTGTCGTTAGTTTCGCGGTACCTGAAGAATAGATAACAAACAAGATATAACAAGGTTTGACTATCAGCATGTCTTTTTAACTTATAAACCGACTTGTGTTTTACTAAAGACGCGTAGTATTCAAGGTTTTTCGGTGACAGCTCTAATTCAGCAATCAGTGTCTTAATTTCTGGATAAAGCGCACGTATGATTTTATGCGTCTTTAGTTCTTGTGATATTTGGCTGGCTGAAAAATCCTTCGCCATGCGCTTTAACATAGCGAGATCTGTGAACGTGCTTTTGGAATCAAGCAATCTAAGAAGCGTAGCTTTTGTATCACTGCCTAGGTTTTGGTTCAGGACAGACTCAATGCGACTACGCTCACTAGAAAGTACACTCGATATGATATCTTGAAGTGTCGTATAACCAGCTAACGCAATCCTGTTTTGTCCAAAGTAAGCAATGCATTCATCAAACACATATCTTGGCTCTTGATTGATTTTAACAACGACATTGAGCCTTTTGAGTAAAGGTGCCTTGTCATTCTTGCTCTGGTAAACGGAGAAGCCTGTATAAGTCAGAAGTTTTCTAACTAACGCTGTTTTGGTTCGCGGTGGAATATCTTCATCTTGAACGCTTTTATCGCTGAAATATTTTGCTTTAACGTAGTTAAAGTCAGGTTCAACATCTGAGAATGTAAAATTGAAAATTATTGGTCTGGATCTGAAATAACCCAATAAGAGGATAAAATAGATTCTGGTCTCTGTTTGCCTCAACGTATTGACCAGTTTCTGAGTTTCCTTGTCGAGTGAAAAGTAGTCTTCTCTGTCGGAGTGACTAAAGTTGGGGAGAGCATAAAGTTCTTTGACTTCAAACGACGTGAGTATTTGAATGCGTTTTGTTTGTTCAGCAGCGATGGCATATAGTCCTGATTATTTTTTCATAATCATAACAGACTCAATGTTTTAATTCCTAATGCCGATTTCGAGGGGATGGGCGCAAAACCCCTTAAGGTAATTTACCCTTATGATAAACGTTGACCAATACCCAGTTTTAAAGTCCCTCTTATGGGATATGCAAAATGTTTCTGAACTATCAGAGGCAGATGCATACCTGTATTACGAAAGCAGGTGGCGATTTGTTGATGAAACTGAAATGAGCCATGCTGAACATGCACTTTTACAGGAACTGATTAAAACAGAAGGAAAGGGCGTATTTATGCCTAGTGGTTAGGTGATGTGTTAGAAGAAAATGCGATATAACACCATTCATAAGGCACTACTTCAGTTTGATAGAGCATTCTTTCTTGAGAATAAAGTTCTATTCGGGGGAGAAACACGCATTGCCATGGAGCTTGATGAATTTCGTGAGTCTGTAGAGATTGATTTTGTTTGTCCTTCTATCGAATCATACCGAGCGGTTCGCTCTACGGTATCTTCATCTAGATTTGGTAACCTGGTCAACGGTGATCTGGAGTTAGTTCGAGAAATACATGCATGATTTGGTAGGGTGTCAACACCTAACTGACGGCCCTAATCTGGGTTAGAGTCAAATATTCAAGTGTAAACGGGCAAATAGTTTAATTAGATATTAAGTAAAAATGTAAGAGTACATTTAGAATAAAAGGCACAAAAACATAAACCACAACAAACGATTTCACACTAAACAGGGAAGCATAGTATTGTCGTTGGCTAAAGGTATTTGATATCCATCTATCAATTAAAGGTGCTAAGAAGATAGTAAGTAAGAAACATAGTGCCAAGGTGTGCCAAAAGAAATTTAATGTCTGGGTTTGTTTTTTTTGAGAACCCGGTGAATCTACAGGATTTCGAGAACTTACAATTTCTTCGGGAATGTATGAATATTGCTGCAACCCTGTAGTGGGCAATCTATCATTTTGGTCATAAATTCGCTTTGAACCAACTTCGCCTGTATGTGGATTAATATTTCCGTAAGTAGACCAATTATCGTTTACTGTAGAATTCGGAGAACTGCGATAATGTGGGGCAACATACGTTCCATCTGTCTTATAGTAGCCTTTCACATATACATCTTTTGCTGCCGAAGAAAATGTGATCAAGATGCAAATCACAATTAAGTAAAATCCCTTTATTTTAGACATATATCTTCTAAATACTGAACTTAAAGCCTAGGAACTTCAAAAGTTTTAATAAAAAGGCTTACTAACTAAATTTTCGTACAACTATACTAACACGATTGAGAGGAACAGAAGTAAAAATGAGGACTGCCTACGATCAATAAGAACAACATCGACGGAGAGTACACAACCAAAGTGGTCATTCACTCGTAGCTGCGGATATTTTACTGATTACCACCAATTGGTGATTTAATCCCACATTAGCTTTATCTCTGTTTCCAACTTTTCACTTTTGTGTTGAGCTAAAGAACTGTACGTTAAAAGTAAGCTTCTGTCTTTGGGATCAGGCACCAGCCCAATAAAAGTGACTTGTATCTCTATCTTTTCTTCAGGCTCCATCTGCTGTGGAAGTTTTGTCTCCCTAAGCATCCTTATATCTTGTACTATGCGATTTACACGCATTAATTCGATTTTTCTTGCAGATATGGGGCCTTGTTTGGCCGTTAATTGAATGCCTTCCAATAAAAGAGTGTGTATACAGTTCGAGGTGAGTCTCAGCTTCAACACATGACAATCTTCCCTAGTCCCAGCATTTGCAGTTTCAAACCTCGAATCAATCACCTGTAAAATGATCTTTTTATTAGAACTAAAGAGGTTAGGGATATCCTTGCCTAATGTATAAACAGCCGTTGCAATAGAAGCTGCACTTGCGGCTGTCGATAATAAATCACTTCGAGGTAAATCAGATTTGGTGTCATCCTGAGGGCCATGTGAATTCATCTCGTTTTTCCAATCATTGTGAAAAGTACTAGTAAATAGTATATACGGGCTTTCAACGGATAGCGCTAAGAAAGATTGGCGTGCAGGATTTATACAATCAAATAATCGACGGTCTCTTAAAGGCCTAACTGCTTTGTCTGCAAGTGAGTCTTGACTCGAAAGAGTTAACACAAGGCTATGGTTAAGTTTAAAGAATGGGCGATGAGCACTCTTCAAAAGGTAAGAGCCTTGCTTGTTGAACACTACGCTCTGAACAAGATGTTAAAGAAAAGTGGATCGAAGTCTTTGCCCGGGCTGGCACCGAACTGGATATTGGGCGGGAAGAGTTCGCTGAATGGGTTTCTGGGTTGGGTGGCGAATTAGATAACGAATTCTCTGTGGTTATGGCTACCAAAGAAGCAATAGAAGAGCTATCACATGCGAGAGGCTAACGATTGGTTAAGTAAGTCTACGGCCGCTTCAAGTGAGACCACTACATCATCAAAGCTTATCAAGAACTCCTCTTTATCTCGGTGTTTGAGCATGAGCAAATTGGTTAGTATTACTTCCGCTTGCTCGATGCGTTTTATCTCTTTTAGTTCCATTTGAATATGTGCCATGAGGTCTTCCTGAAATATTAAAATCTTGTCTAATGACCTAAGCAATCATCTCATGTATCCAAGGACTATCCACCTGTACTAAAGCGCGTTTTTAATAATGCCTTTATCACATCATAGGTAAGTTTTCTCAGTTTGTATCGAATAGTGTTTGGTTCTCATGATATACCGAATACTTTCTAAAAATGGTGAATTAGCCATTTGTGACTCCTTGTTATTGGGTGTAATTACTGAAACTGCTCAGTAAACCGCATTTTACAAAAGAGACAATTGGCCTTGAGGCTCGATATTTGGTGTACTTAGAGACAAATGAGGTAGTGTTATTACTATGCATGCATGGTAACCGCATAAAAAACAGTGGGAATAATCATCAATAACGAGGTAAGCTATTGTAAAGAAATAATTATGGAGCTCACAACAAATGATAAGTTACCGTTGTTACTATGAAGTCTTCATAATAAGTTGTTATAAGGCGTCAGCCTAAACTGCGTTTGGCTTTATAAAAATCCCAGTAAAACTACCCTCACCTGTTTTCATTAGCATCGCTCTGGCTTGTGGTAAGTGTAAATCCGCCGCTTAAAATTCAAAGGTGGTGTAATAGGCGCTTTATCGACAAGTTCTTATTTTAATCCTGCAAGCGCCATTACGCTCGATAGCTCAGATGGCGGCTAACATCAGTCAAATCAAAACCGTCACTGCACAGTCGTTTAGCTTGTTTGTTTTAACAATCAATCGTATGCTGGCTTTAGCAGTTTTTAAAAAGACCAAAGGAACTGGCTCTGCTTCTAACAAAGCACTAAAGACCACTCCCTTCGCTCGCTCGGACGCATTTACGCGTGGCGGCTTCGCCATTATGCCCCACGCAACTGCGCCGCTTAGCTTAATGTTATGCATCTTTATAGGATTTAAAGGTATGTTTAGAGAGTTTAATTTGGAAGATTCATCAAATATAGTCGCATTGTTGAACGATTCTGATGTCTCAAAGTGGACCTCTCACATCCCTTTTCCTTACACAGAAAACGACGCGATTTCTTGGTTAAAAAAACAAGAAAATTCTCTTCGAAAACCACTCGCCATAGAAATAGAAAACAAACTAGTTGGTTGCATTTCATATTGGCATTTAGATTCACTGACTACCGAAGTGGGCTACTGGATTGGCAAATCTTTTTGGGGTAAAGGCATCGCGACCACTGCAGTGTCTAGTTTACTAGACAGCACAATATTTCCAACCACTCCGAAAGTTGCTGCAAAAGTAGCAGCAGAAAACATTGGTTCACAGCGAGTACTAGAAAAATGCGGATTTAAGGTTGACAAAAAATGTAGGGTAGAAAAGTCTGGTAAAATGATCGACGCTTTTTTTTACATTAAAACTAATACATAACACATATGAGCCTCCGGGCTGTCAATGAAAAAAGATAGCCCTTTGACCACTATTTCAAGATCAATACCGTTGCCTTTTTAGAACTCGTTTACTTCGTCTGTCATGGTCGATGTTAAGCGTATTGCCTACGTCAAACACATATAGAGGCTCT
>Ga0209452_1000108_pt1 | contig 30536 bp, 25 predicted proteins | sample WorMetimpBELIZE1_FD_187388 | JGI IMG/M metagenome (GOLD analysis project Ga0209452, IMG submission 187388) | Marine gutless worms symbiont microbial communities from Max Planck institute for Marine Microbiology, Germany - Olavius imperfectus... | ecosystem: Host-associated > Annelida > Digestive... | reverse complement strand
TTCAGCTTGCTTCAAAATAGTGAGGATCTGACTGTCTGTAAAATGTGCTTTTTTCATAATTTTCTCCTGTGTTTACAATAAGAGAAAATTCTACGTTTGGCATCTATTATTTTTCGGGGGGATTACCGGCTCTATTGGCTGGTTTAGTGCAATGAGTTTACAGCACGTGGCGTATGTTAAAACGCTTGGTCAGGTAGAGGTATTTTTTACCATGCTAATTGCTGTTTTATGGTTAAAACAACCGCTAAAACGCCAAGACAGCGCAGGGCTATTATTGATTGCAGTGGCCGCGATATTGGTAATGTGAAATTGCAAAGCCTTCACCAGGCTGCTTTTGCTCAGGATAGTAGTCTCTTCACACTAAGCAAATGAAACGCCGTCTGTGCGTGGCTAGCACTTTTTTGTACCGTAAAACATCTCTATAAAATATTTCAGCTTTCATACATTCACGTGGCGAATATATTTTATGCTTAATTATTCGTTTTATAATTATCGCAAAAAAGCTTTCAGCACCCACATTGTCACGACAGCTCCCTGCACGGCTTCATCGAAAATACAAGATTATATTTCCTTATGAAGGTGAGATGGCCAGCGCTACCTTATTGTCTACCTTGATCATTATACTACTGCAAAACTTCTGCGTATTATTCCAATTCGAATATAAGTGTAAATTTAGCCCCGCCATAAATACTATGCGACAATGAAATATTCGCCCCGTGAAGATCAACTATTTCTTTCACAATAGACAAACCGAGCCCAAATCCAGCCCTGTCTGAATGAACTTCTTGTCGAAAATATGGTTGAAAAACTCGTTCGCTATTTTCCTTTTTTATTCCCTGCCCATCATCTTCTATAAAGATATTAATCTTTTTATTTTGTTTTTGGACGGTTATATATATATTATCTTTGCCATATTTGTCGGCATTTATCACTAGATTTCTTATTGCTCTTGACAGTAAAGAGCTATCCGCTATTAGATTACAAGGCGACTCAACTTTGAGGTGGACTTTACTCTTGCACTCCTGTTGAAACTTTTCGCAATTTAATGCTAAAAAGCCCCCTACCTCTATAGTTTTTTGTTCTAACTTTAGTTCTGCTCTTTCCATTTGAGCATACTGCAGTAACTCTTCTACCATTTCCTCCATAACAAAAATCTGTTTCTCTAAACCACTAAAATGCTCTTGTGATGATTTATCTATTGTTTTGCTTAATAGCTCTATATATAAGTGCATTTTAAATAGAGGGGAACGAATTTCATGTGCAAGAGAAAGAGTTAGTCGTCTATGACTACTTAACAATCGCTCTAATCTCTCAGCCATATTGTTTAAAGAAGAATTTAGTCTTCCCACTCTCAAAGAGCTTTTCGTAGGCACCCTTGCAAAAAGCTCCCCTTCGCTGATATTCACCACAGTTGCTTCAATTAATTTCAGCTTTCGATGTAAATTAAAAAACCAAATAAAGCAGCAAAATGCAATCATAAAGACCAAGGTAAGAACAATATAATTATCTAACTTATGTGTTAATTGAATCAATTCATTTGATTGATCTTCACGCATTCTATAATACTGTTCGTTTGAGAAGACTTTAAAATAATCATAAAACTCATCATCAACCCAGACATCTTGAGATACTACTTTGTCACGAATGTTAAGAGGAATATCTGATTTCGATATCGGTTCAATAATAACTTTGTTACGTTCAGCGATTAATTGTAGGAGAAGCTCTTTTCTATCTTCTGATATGTGTTTTTCCAGCTCATTTAGTAAGGTAACTTCTGCGGAAAAGTTGTCAGCATCGATAATATTGTATACATCAACATACAGATAAGTATTTAATATATGTAACATTATAAAAAATAAATATAATGTAATCAGTAAACCAAAATACAAAGGTAAAAATAGTCTAGCCATGATAAAAACTTTTCAAGTTAGCGAAGTATAGTTCTCAAAGAAAACTTAGATTGCTTCTACATCAATTAGGTGTGTGATTACCAAAAATCAGGAACAAACATATAACCTTTACCACGCACAGTAATTATCCCTTGTGGTCTAGAAGCATCATCTTTCAGCTTCTTTCTTATTTGAGAGACTTTATTATCAATCGATCGATCCAGTCCATCATAGTCTATGTTTCTTAAAGATTTAATTAATTCTTCTCGGCTAATTACTTGTTCTGAGTTTTCGACGAGGTGCCATAACAATGAAAATTCAGACGGGGTTAAGTGAATTAACTGATTAGCTAATTTACACCGCTTGAGTTGGTTACTTAGCCATAACGCCCCATAGGTTCGCTCTTTGTCGGAAGGTTGAATTAGAACGTCATCTCGAAGCAAAGCCTTTCGGGAAAGTAAATTTTTTATTTTTGCCAAAAGAACTCGCGGTAAAACGGGCTTTTGCATGAAATCATCAATTCCCATTTCAAGCGCTGCAACTTGATCCATATCGTCAGCACTTGCTGTGAGCATCAAAATTATACCCTTAAATTGTTTTCTTACCTGAACTCCTATGGTTAAACCGTCAACTTTAGGTAACATCAAATCCAATATAACCATATCAGGGTCATTAGTAAGAATAACTTCTACAGCGTTCTCCCCAGAATTAAGAGCTATTACATTAAAGCCATATCCTGATAAATAGCTTGTTAGTAAATGAGAAAGCTCCTCATCATCTTCTATTAAGAGTATTTTTGAAGAAAAATTCATAGCACTCAAAGTATTGTATATGATTAACAAACTATGAGTATAACAAATACCGAAAAATTAGTGAGGGGATAACATCCCCCTCTAACTACTTTATTTAATCGTCTTTGAGTAAGTATTTACTCATTTCTGCATCAGACATTTCATGAATACTATCAAAAGGAGCAGCATTGATAGTAAAGAAATAAAATTCTGGTCCTAATTCATCACCTAACATTTCACGGAAATAAGTTAATTGTGATTTGTGAGCAGGGTCATCTTTGCTCAACTGGTCAGCCGTTTTGCCAGATTCACAACACCAAGAATGTACGCCAACTATAGCACCGCTTTCGTATACACGTTGATAACCAGATGCAAATAAATCTACACCTCCAGAATATATTCTAGAACCTTTCTCTACTTTCGTTGTTAACTGAGCATTACGGACCAGCCTTCCTGTATGTGAGTTAATATCATCATCAACAGAGCCAGTAATAGTTTGTAAGAGTAACGTTGTAACTTCAGGGTTATTATTTATAAGATCTTGGACCTGTATGTAAGTCTTTGTGCCTAATTCACCTTTTACTGTTGCAATAGCTCCTTCTATTGCTAATGTAGTACTACCACTCGAAACTACAGAATCATTAATAATAAGGCGAACGTTGAAGTCTTGTTGAGTAATATTATTAAGTCTTCCAGTATAAATGGCATTATCATCATCAAATTCAATCGATATGTCATAGCCAGCCAAATATGCGTCCACTTCCTCATGAGCAGCCCCTAGATCTTCAGTCCCAGTTTCTATAACATAGAGTTTAGCCAAGGGCACTCCTTCAATAAAGTCAAAGCCAAAAGACAAAAAACCTTTCTCATATCTGGCATATATAACTTTCTTCTCTACATCAGTAGAATGAACCGATATATCATATTGCACTCCATCAATTTGCAGCTCCAATTGATCATACTTATATTTAAACTCTTCAACATATTCCGCAACGTCATCAGGATGAAGGTTATAAACAGCTTCAGGTTGAGTAATTGTTGTTGAGCTATCTGTAAGGTCTGATGCCGTTGTAATCGGCTCACTCTTAGTACTATTACTCCCACCACAAGCAGTCAAAGCTATAGCGAGTGCTATTGGGCAAGTATATTTCAAAATTGTGTTCACATTATCTCCAGTTCAGTTTTTCAAGCAGGAGTAAGTGTATTGGAAACCAACAATTACTAATATCACTTATATGTCTTGCAAATGTATGTAAAAGGCTTACATTCTGTGCGGTGAATTATTCATTAATTGCTCTAGATTTCTGAATCGATGAGTTTAACAATGAAGTATTAATCACTTGATACGATCGCACTGTGCTACTAACTTAGATGGTTAAACGACTTAACTTTTATAACGATTTAGCCTGTGAGAAGGCCCAACTTTAAGATTAGGTTGATTATGTTGCCAAATTAAAAGTATCAAAAGTGCAGGTTTTTAAACCTGCACTACTATAAAGTTACTTATAATTTTAAGAGCTAACTTTTAGGGTGATCACACCACAAATAATCATTAATACACCAGCAATACGGCCAAACGTGGCTGCATCACCGTAAAATAATATACCCACTAAAAACGTCCCCGCAGCACCTATTCCGGTCCATACCGCGTAGGAAGTCCCCATTGATATTTGCTTTTGTGCAAGCCACAACATAAAGCCGCTGGCCACCATAAATGCAATTGCCATTGCAATACCTTGCCAGCGTGTGTCGGGGTTTTGCGATACCTTTAAACCTATCGGCCAGCCTATTTCAAGCAGGCCTGCAATGACTAAATAAACCCATGCCATTAAACATCTCTCTTTTTCAAAATTACGTCGTATAAATCTTCGCGGCGATCTTTTAAATTGCGCACCGTACCTTCGCTATGAAGAATTTTTAGCTTATCCATATCAAGGTCGCTAAATAGTAACATTTCGGTATTAGGTGTGGCTTCATTTAATGTTGCATCATGCGGAAAAGAAAAGTCTGATGGCGTTAGTACAGCTGATTGCGAGTACTGTACATCTAAGCTTTCTACTTCAGGTAAATTACCCACTGACCCTGCAATAACCACGTAACATTCGTTTTCGATTGCGCGCGCTTGCGCACAGTGACGAACCCGTAAATAACTATTTTTAGTGTCGGTCCAAAATGGTACAAAAAGTATATCAAGTCCCTGCTTGGCTAAAATACGCGAAAGCTCAGGAAACTCTACATCATAACAAATTTGAATACCTACACGCCCAGCATCGGTATCGAACACGGCAATTTTGTCGCCGCCTTGAATCACCCAGTCATTTTGCTCATGCGGGGTGATGTGTATTTTGCGCTGCTCGTCAATTTTACCGCTTCGGTGGCACAAATAACTGACGTTATAAATTTTATCGTCTTCGGCAAGGGGCATAGAGCCGGTAATAATGTTGGCGTTGTACTCTATTGCCATACGCGACATGGCGTTTTTAAATGTTTCGGTGTACTCAGCTAAATAGCGAATTGCCTCTGTTTGATTACTTTGTTCAGTAAGTCCCATTAGTGGCGCGTTAAAAAACTCAGGAAATAAAATAAAGTCACTTTTATAGTCAGAGACTGTATCAACAAAGTATTCCACTTGTTTAAGTAGCTCTTCTACCGATTCAACACAACGCATTTGCCATTGCACCGCGCCTACCCGCACAATCGATTTAGTCGATTCGAGTACTGTATCGGTTGGTTCATACATTATGTTATTCCACTCAAGTAACGTGGCGTAACCTACAGACTCTTGATCCTCTGGCAGGTATTTTTTAAGTAACCGCTTTACCTGAAAGTCGTTAGAGAGTTGAAAACTTAAAATTGGGTCGTAAAGCTCTTTTTGGTCAACTTTTTCAATGTATTCCATTGGCGTCATGTCACTGCTGTGATTGTAATAACGCGGAATACGCCCACCAGCTAAAATAGCGCGTAAGTTATATTGACGGCACAATTCTTTGCGAGCATCGTATAATCTACGTCCTAAGCGCATGCCTCGGTGGGTTTCGCTAATGGCTACATCTAAACCGTATAGCGCATCGCCGTCGGAGTCACTAAATACACGGTCGTGGCCATCGGCTATGTCTTCGTACGTATGCGGGTTTGAAAAACGTGTGTAATCAACTTGCACGCTCAGTGCTATGCCCACCAGCACGCCATCATCCACTATGCCTATTTGCCCTTCAGGAAACTGATCTATCAACCTAAAAATAGTATGGCTTGGCCACGCGCCACCTAAATCAGGGTAAGCCTGATCCATTAAGGTCTTAATTTGCGGATACTGCTCTTTTGTTAAGTTACAAATTTCTAGGTGGGTTTTTTCTGCCGACATACACAACTCCTTTGGGCATAAGAAAATAAAAGCCGAATGTAGCTTTAAGTACACTCAGCTTTGTATCATGTTTTTTACGTTACACGTACTTTAAACTGCGATAAAAAAGTGTAGTCACTTTCTCTTTTGGCAGCCAACCTGCGTACTTAAGATTAAGCGTGGCTAACGGATCAGCTTTTAGTACTTGCTCTAAGCTTGCATTATTTTGCATTGCTTTTAGCATTAAATCTTTAGCTTTTTTAACCAATTTAGCATACGCTTCCAGCCCTGAACGGTCACTTACCGGTCCATGCCCGGGTATGACTATGGTGCGCTCATCTATTTGCTCAATTACGTCATTTACGGCTGCAAGTATTCCGTCAACACTACCGCCACTATCTACATCAACAAACGGTAAGCTACCAAAGTTAAAGTAAATGTCGCCCATGTGCACTATGTTATCGTTATTAAAAAATATCACCGCATCACCATCGGTATGTGCGCGGGCGTAATGCACTACATGGGCATGCTCGTTATTAAAATGCAGCTTTAAATCGTGGCCAAAGCTAATACGTGGCAAATAATCTGAATTTGCTCCGTGTTTTTCTTCTAATCGCTTATGTACGTTATCGTGCGCAATAACATGCGCACCGGCTTTAGCAAAGTTTTCGTTACCACCAGTGTGATCCCCATGATGATGCGTATTAATTACAAACTCGGCACTACCGGGTTTTAAATTGCTAATAGTTTTTTTAATATCGTTTGAAAGCTTAGCAAATTGGTCATCAATAATGTAAATGCCATCTTCCCCTACACTTGCGGCAATGTTACCGCCTTGCCCAAACAGTACATACACACTGTCGCTTAGTTTTTCTGCCGTTACCGGATTTTCATCTGCATGTGTTGCACTGCTAAGTAATAAGCCTGTTATTAATGCCGGTAGTATTTTTTTCATTTTAGTTCTCTGTTGATTTATTAATGATTATATAGAACGTGATTAACTGTCATTTAGTTCATCGTGCTGGCTCTATCACTATTTGATGTATTAGCGCTTGTGGTAATAAAGGCGTGTGTTTACCTTCAATATATTCACTAAAGCCTGCACGGTAAAACGCGGATAGCGGATGCCCCGACTGCCCACCGGGCACTGCCATAATGGCGTTTTCTAAATGCCCAGGTTGGGCAATAAAGCGCTGCGATGCACCAAAGCTTTTGCCTTGTACGGCGGGCATGTAGCTATCACCAAAACCTGGCGCTACAGGCATATTTAAAAGCTTAGCCAATATGGGCATTTGTTTAGCAAACGGGTGCTCAATATTAAGTGCATTTACTTTACCCCACTGCCAATTTTGCACGTTATCCCCGTACTCAGCCCTAAGTGCTGTCACTGTTTGGTTAAATGCACCTAATAACTGCTCGTCCCAGCTTTTATATTCAGAGTTTACCCATGAGCTCGGCCTTTGCTTAATAAGCTGCCATATAGCTGGTTCTAAGTCGCGTTTTACATATTTAAGCGTCGCGTTTTGCTCATTGAGTGTGTGCTCCATACTTGCAAATACGGTATTAATTAATGTGCTGCGGTAGTATTTAACTAAGGTATAACCTACCGAGCTTGCACATGCACACTGCTGCCAGTTTTCAAGTGCACTTATGTACTGTACGTTTTTGGTTTTGTCTTTTTTAAGTTGATTAAGTAGCAATGTGTGCCAAGGCGTTAAAAAGCGGGCTTGGTTATCAAGCTGTAACGCGTAAAAGTCGCTCTCGGCAAAGGTTTGTTTTTCAAATAATCTGTCGCGAATTTGGCTCGAACGAGCGCCAAGCGCATAACCACCGTTACCAAAACGGGTATTATCAGTGGCCGACACAACGCGCGAATTACCTGTCCATAATCGTCCATTTTTTGGGTTTTTAACATGAGGGCGCTGATGCTCATTTTGCTGCCAGTCAGGTGAATACTCATTTGCATTAACGCTTAGCTCACTCGGTGTTGTACGTGCCGGTATAGCGCCAATATGTCGCCATGCAGCACTACCTTGGCTATCTACCACCATTAAATTTTGCACCGGAATACCCACATTGCTTGCTAGGCTGAGCGCTTCATCTACGTTAGTTGCTTGCTCTAGCTTGAGTAAGTCCATATTGACGGCATAAGGCTGATGCGCCACCCAGCTAAGTGCATAAGGCTTTTTATTAATATATTTTACTGGGCCGTATTCGCTTAAAGTTAATACGTAGTTTTCTACCTCTTCATCGGGTAGTGCGATAGGCTCATTGACTTGCCATGTTTTACTGTCATCATCTAGCGCTATCCAATCGGCGGTATCTATGTAGCCGTTAGTAAAGCCCCACGCAATGTTGTTATTTGTGCCCACCACAATAGCGGGTGCGCCAGGGAGTGATACGCCAGTTACCTGAGCTTGCTCGCCGTTTTGTTGGTAATTAAGCTGTGCTCTGTACCAAATAACCGGTACCGCCATAGATAAGTGCATATCATCCGAGAGCATAGCTGCACCTGTTTGTGTATGTGCACCGGTGACGGCCCAGTTATTACTGCCGCGCTCTTGGTTTACCTGAATATTTTTAACCACGTGCTGCGTTTGTGCTGCTAGCTGGGGAATAGTGCCTGTAAACGGAGGGAGCTTAGTGTCATCAAGCGCCGCTTGGTATTGGCTAGGTTGTGTTAAAAAATCAACCATGTGTTTTCCGTATGCTTGCTCTATATGTATAAGTGCTTCATCACGTTCAAAGGTGGTACTTTGCAAATCAAGGTACATGCTAAATATTACTAACAAGCTGTCTTCACTTTGCCATGGTTTTTGCGCCGCGCCTGTCAGTAAATACTCAAAGCTTGTAAAGCCCACTTGTGCCAGCCCTTCGTTTACCCCTTGTGCGTAGCTATTTAATAGTTGTTTATCGCTTTCGGATAAGGTGTTTAATATAGCGCGGCTGCGTTCACGTAATTGATGAAAGCGCATTTTTTTATCCAACCCAAGAGCCCCTTTACCAAATAACTCACTGAGCTCGCCTGCGGCGTTACGCCTTAACAAGTCCATTTGAAAAAAACGGTCTTGCCCGTGCGCATAACCTAACCCGTATGCGGCGCTGTGGCGGCTTTGCGCATTTATAACCGCTTGACCTAGCACATCACGAGAAATAGTCACCGGTTTATTAATGGCTGTTGAGCGGCCTTTGCCATCAAGAGCCGGCACACTCAAACTTAATACGCCATATAGTAGTGCTGTTCCGGCTAACCCTAAAACTATAGTGAGTAATACTAGCCACTTGATTACTTTAAACATTAACTTGTCCTTTATCCCTTTTGCTGAACATATAATAACCATAGTTTTATTAAATAATAATGTTCTTACTCGCAAAGGGTGAAATAAACATCAAAATCCACGATAATAGCCATTCCACATTTTGTGTAGATCTAGTTGAGACTCATATGACTGAAAAAACATTTATCAAAGGTAAAGACCGCGACTTAGAATCGTCTATCTCTACCATGCAAAACAAGCTAAAAGCGCTAAACATCAATATTGAAGAGGCACTTTGGCTTAACCCTGTAGCTAACTGTTATTCAGTTCATATAAAAGACAGCGACTGCGGTGTTATGTTTACCAATGGTAAAGGGGCAACCGATAAAGCATCTATCGCCTCTGCACTGGGCGAATACTTTGAACGATTAAGCTGTAACTACTTTTTTGCCGATTTTTATTTAGGTGAAGAGTTTGCAAACGGCGACTTTACTCATTACCCAAATGAAAAATGGTTTAAAGTTGAAGACAATGAAGTACCAGAGGGCATAATGGACCAAAGCCTTTGGGATTACTTTGACCCAGAGCGTGAGCTTAATGCATCTCACCTTTTTGATTTTAACTCAGGCAATAACGAGCGTGGCATTTGTACACTGCCATACACGCGCCAACGTGATAACCAAGACGTATACATTCCGGTAAACGTGATTGGTAATATTTTTGTTTCTAACGGCATGAGCGCAGGTAACACTAAATTTGAAGCGCGCGTACAAGGGCTATCTGAAGTATTTGAGCGCGCCATTAAAAACCGCATTATCGCAGAAGGACTTTGTTTACCCATCGTCCCAGAAGACGTTGTAAAGCAATATCCTAAAATTCACGAAGCGTGTGAAGAGCTACGCAGCCATGGTTTTCATTTACGTATTGCCGACGCCTCTCTCGGCGGTAAATACCCTGTAATGAGCGTAACGCTTATTAACCCTGTTGATGGCTCTGTATTTGCCTCATTTGGTGCACACCCATCATTTGAAGTTGCTCTTGAGCGTACGGTTACCGAGCTACTGCAAGGACGTCGCCTTGATCAACTTGATGTGTTCCAACCTGCAACCTTTGATAACGATGAAGTAGCAACACCTGAAAACATTGAGCTGCACTTTATTGATTCTAGCGGTTTAATCTCGCATGACTTTTTCCGCGCAACACCTGACTTTGACTTTGTACATTGGGACTTTAGCGGTACAACAGAGCAAGAATACAACTTCTGTACTGACTTAATTCACAGCATGGGCCATGACATTTACATTATGGATTACACACACTTAAACGTGTATGCATGTCGTATTTTAGTACCAGGTATGTCAGACATTTACCCAGTAGATGAACTAATTTGGCGTAACAACAACGAAGGCGCTAAATTCCGTGAAGCATTCCTATCGCTTGATCAGTACGATGCGCAGCAATGGATGGACATTTACGACAGCCTAGAAGAAGCAGGCCACAGCGATATTATTCGTGCTGCTGAATTTATTGGCCTTGCAACCGATGCCGATACACCTTGGCATACGCTACGTATTGGTGAGCTTAAAGCGCACTTATGTTTAGCCGCAGGCAACGAAGAAGCCATTGATTGGGTAGACTGGATACTACACACAGGCCAAGTAAACGAAGAGGCAATGCGCCACTTCCGCTGTTTAAAAGCCATTCTTGAAATTAAATACGATGACGAGCGCGACTACGCCGACTACCAAGATGCACTAGGTTTAATGTTTGGTAGCGATAACGTAACGCTGGCTATTGAAATAGCAGAAGGGCGTAAATTATTTAATGGTTTAACCTTCCCTGGTTTATCGCTTGAAGGCTTTAAAAAGCATGCTGCTCTACTTGATGGTTACCGTAAGCTACATGTTGCTAAGCAAAACCATTGGGCACGTGAAGTAACCGACGCTTAATAGTTAAACTACTAATTATAAAAATAAAACGGCGCTAATTTATCAGCGCCGTTTTTATTTATACAATAAATTAGCTATAGTTAAATTGCCTAAAATAACAGCATGACTTAGCCAATGCCGCCAAAAAATAACAACAAAAAAAATACTATTAGCAACTATAAGCTGACCTTTTGGTTATCGCTTACGCTAATAATACTAGTGAGCATTGTGTTAGATAGAATTAACTACAATCGCGCAAAAGACGCCCACCGCCTACAAATTTTATCTGAGGTCAGTACTTACCGTGCACAACTCGAGGCCACCTTGGTATCAAACATTCAGCTAATTCGTGGATTAGCGGTTGCTGTATCAGCTGAACCTGAATTACAACAAGCACGGTTTGAGCAAATTGCCGCGCCCCTATTTAAAACCTCCAGTGAGCTGCGCCATATTGGTGGTGCACCCGACATGATAATTCGTATGTCTTACCCACTAAAAGGTAACGAAAAAGCCATTGGCTTAAACTTTTTAGAACAAAAAAACCAACGCCAAGATGCCATTAGAGCCCGTGATACCAATAAAATTGTTATGGCAGGACCACTTAAACTAGTGCAAGGCGACATTGCCCTTATTGCCAGAGTGCCGGTTTATATTCCTCCCGAAAACCGCTTTTGGGGTTTGCTATCTGTGGTACTCGATATTGAAAAAGTGTATAAAAATTCAGGTATAAAAGAACTTGAAAAAAACTACAACATTGCTATTCAAGGGCGTCATGGTTTAGGCAAAAAAGGCGAATTTTTTTATGGCAATAGCAATATAACCTCACAAGAGCCGCTTGATTTTACGCTTAATTTTCAAGGGGGAAGCTGGCAATTATACGTAGCCCCTAAAGAAGGTTGGAGCCCCGCCTCTTCAACTATATGGCCGCTTAGAATCGCCATTATAATTATTTGCGGATTACTAATATGGGCGTTCTTATTTTTTTTAAAAATGCTAAACCGCCAGCAACAAAACGAAAAAATGCTGGAGGCAATGAGTGACCTTGCCCAAATTGGGGCATGGTCATTTAATTTAGAAACCAAACAAGTGTATTGGTCAGATATGACCAAAAAAATATTTAAGTACCCGCTAAACAAAGAGCCTACCTGGCCTACAAATTTAAATTACTTTAAAGCCGGTGAAAGCAGAGAGCGTATCACTCAGTTAGTTGAATCAGCCATTAAAGAAGGCAAAAGTTACGAAGCCGAGCTTGAAGTGATTGACTCACAAGGGCGCGAAATGTGGGTGCTTATTCATGGAGAGGCCGAACGTAAAAACGGGCGCTGTGTGAGAATATTTGGCTCATTGCAAAATATTGATACCCGTAAGCGTATTGAGCTTGAAAACAGTAAAATTGCCCTACATAACGAAATTTTAGCGTCGCTTACAGCCAACGACCTTATTTTAAGTGGCCAATTAAGCCAATCTAAACAGGTGATTACTGAATCTATTTGCCATGCTTTAAATATTGAGCAAGCTAGTATTTGGTTTTTTAATAGCTCAAAAACCTCATTGAGCCCTATCGCATCCCATAATATTGAAAACAGAATGGGCAATAATAATGCGGTGTGGCTTAAAAAAGAGGCCCCTGATTTTTTTGAAGCCCTCGAAAAACACGCTGTTTTTAGCACCAGCGATGCTCAAAAAAACCCGCTGCTAAAACCCCTCAAAACACATTATCTTGCGCCGCTCAATATTAATGCCATGCTGTGCGCAATCATAGCTGCGGGAAATGGCACCATTGGCATAGTATGCGCTGAGCAATGTGCTTCTATGCGCCCATGGTCACGTAACGAAGAAAGTTTTTTAATAGCTGTAGCCGCTCTCGTTGGCAGCCTGCATTCTAGTCAGCAACGTATTGAAACCGAGCAAGAGTTAGTTACCGCCAAAGAAGCTGCAGAGCAAGCAGTAATAGCTAAAAGCGAATTTTTAGCCAGTATGAGCCACGAAATAAGAACCCCGATGAACGGCGTACTGGGCATGCTAAATATTATCAAGCGCACCCAGCTTAATCAGCAGCAAGAGCATCATATTGAACTTGCACAGTCGTCAGCCCAGTCGCTGTTAAATATAATTAACGACATTTTAGATTTTTCTAAAATTGAAGCTGGCAAACTCGATATAGAAAATGTGCAATTTAACTTACCTAAATTACTGGGTGAAGTGGTTGAGTCGTTTGCGCTTAAAGTGGAGCAAAATAATACCACCCTGATTTTAGATGCTACTCAAATTACTATTAGCGAAATAATTAGCGATCCGAATAGGTTACGCCAAATTTTAAATAACCTGATAGGTAATGCCGTTAAGTTTACTATTGATGGGCAAATTTTGGTGACTGCGCATATTGATGAAACCACCGATGGCAGTTTTTTACATTGCTCGATTATCGATACAGGTATAGGCATAGACGCAGAAAAACAAAAAACTTTATTCGACTCATTCACTCAGGCCGATGCCTCAACCACCCGCCAATTTGGCGGCACAGGTCTTGGCCTTGCTATTGTTAAGCAGCTATGTGAACTAATGGAAGGCGAAGTAAGCGTAACCAGCATGCTAAACGAGGGCAGTACTTTTTCATTTTCTATAAAAATACTGCCACGTTTAACTAAAGCACAAGGCTTACCCAGTCATTTAATTAATAATAAGCATATTTTAATTATTGATGCCTGCAAACTTAACGCCAATATTGCCGCCAAACAATTACGCGTATGGGGCGCACACGTTAATATTTTAAATGACTATAGCGCCATCATTAATTATTTTGATAACTGCGATACCCAACCCGATGCACTCTTAGTCGATTATCATTTTTTTGAACACGCTGCACACCCGCAAATAAATACATTAAAAAACCGAGTAACTACCAAACAAAGTAAACTGGTTGTTATGGCACCGATGAGCTATTCACAAGAGCATGACGATATTGGCATAAATATAGACTGCCTGATATTTAAGCCGCTCACCCCGTCAGATCTATTTGATTCACTCACTAACGATAAATACATTGAGCAACAACAACGCCAAGCACAACTGCAAAATGAGTTAACCGAAAAGCCCGAAGAAATATCAGCGCACGCACAAGTGCTTTTAGTCGAAGATAACAAAGTAAACCAAGTAGTAGCCTCAGCATTGTTAAAACAAGTTGGGCTTACTTTTGATATTGCACAAAACGGCCAAGACGCACTAGATAAGTTAAACAGTAGCCCAAATAAAAAATACCAATTAGTTTTAATGGACTGCCAAATGCCTGTAATGGATGGCTATCAAGCTACGCACGCTATACGCGAAGGTAAAGCGGGCAAACATAATAAACATATTACAATTATTGCGTTAACAGCAAACGCAATGCAAGGCGATAAAGAGAAATGCTTAGATGCAGGTATGAATGACTATTTAACCAAACCGTTAGATTCGGCAGATATAAAATCTAAATTACAACAATGGCTTGGTACACAATAAAGGTGTAAGCTAAAAATACTGTTTATTAATAAAGAAAAGCCATGCAATTATCAGCAAACCAGCAGCGCGTTATTGGCTGCCTTTTAGAAAAACAAAGCACGACACCCGAGCACTATCCACTGTCGTTAAACGCACTGACCAATGCCTGTAACCAAAAGTCGAACCGAGATCCCGTTATTAACTTAAGCGAAAGTGAGGTGCAACAAACGCTGGATGAGCTTATAAGTCAGCGCCTTGTCACGCTAGATGAAGGGCTTTCGGGGCGTGTAAATAAATACGATCACCGCTTTTGTAATACAGAATTTAGTAGCTTACAGCTGAGCACGCAGCAACGCGCTATCATATGCTTACTCCTGCTGCGCGGTCCGCAAACCCCTGGCGAGCTAAGAACGCGCAGCTCGCGCTTAGCTGAGTTCACCAGCGTAAGCGAAGTAGAAACAGCCTTAAATGCCCTAGCAGAGGATGACTACGTAATAAAGCTAGATCGCGAGCCTGGTAAACGAGAAAGCCGTTACTCGCATCTATTTGCCGATTTAACCATTGAACCATCAAGCCACCGAGCTCCTGCAGTAGAAGCCATTAAAAACGACGAAATTAACGCACTACTTGCAGAGATTGAGGAGCTAAAAGCTGAGCTTAGCCGTATAAAGTCTCATTTAGGGCTTTAATAAATAATAGCTAAGCCAGATAATATAACCGTACTTAAACCAGACTATTAAATTATGAGGAGCTGGCCATGCGCGCCGAAATTATGGCTGAAATGAAAGTTCAGCCAACTATTGATGTAAACGCCGAAATCACCCGTCGAGTTAACTTTATAAAAGCACGCTTAGTGGCAGCCCATAGTGTATCGCTAGTGCTTGGCATTAGCGGTGGTGTTGACTCATCGACCTGTGGACGTTTATGCCAGTTAGCAGTTGATGAACTAAACGCAGAGCAAAACACGAATAAGTACCAATTTATTGCAGTTCGTTTGCCATACGGTGTACAAGCAGATGAAGATGAAGCACAACTGGCCGTTGATTTTATTCAGCCAAGTAAGCGTATGACCGTTAACGTAAAACCTGCTGCCGATGCATTACACGAGCAAGCTATGGCTGCTGTCGTGGGCAGTGGTGAGGGGCTACCAGAGCAAGCTAAAATTGACTTTGTAAAAGGTAATGTAAAGGCGCGCCAACGTATGGTAGCGCAATACGAAATTGCGGGTTTTTGCCAAGGCTTAGTGGTGGGTACCGATCACAGCGCTGAAAACATTACTGGTTTTTACACCAAATTTGGTGATGGCGCATGCGATTTAGCCCCGTTATTTGGCTTATCAAAACGTCAAGTTCGCGCACTGGCCACTGCATTAGGCGCACCAGAACAGTTAGTAACAAAAGCCCCTACCGCTGATTTAGAAAGCGACCGCCCAGGCCTCACTGATGAAGAAGCATTAGGTTTAAGTTATGAACAAATAGATGACTTTTTAGAAGGCAAGCCAGTAGCAGCAGAAGTTGAGCAAAAGCTAACGGATATTTATGTTCGCACTCAACATAAGCGCCAACCCATTCCAACTATTTACGATGACTTATAATAGTTAAACAGCTAGTGCAGCGTATGCACTAGCTGATCTATTCATAAAAAATTTACGTAAATTGAAACCGAGCTTATAGTTAAATTTAATGCCCGGGAAGAGTAAAAACATTATATGACATCTCCTATTTTAATTACGGGCGCAGGCCAACGCATTGGTCTTGCCGTTGCAAAGCACTTTTTAGCGCAAGGCCAAGCTATTATTATTACCTATCGTACGCGCCACGATGCGGTCGACTACCTAGAACAGCATGGCGCCGTATGCATACACGCCGACTTTAGTAGCGACGCCGGTATAACTAGCTTCATTGAAACCCTTAAACAGCATACGCATTCTTTACGTGCCATTGTGCATAATGCCTCAAGCTGGGACTGCGAAGCCAACAATCCCGATTTTTCTAGTCTGTTTGATAACATGATGCGCATTCATGCCAAAACACCGTATTTAATTAATAATGCCTGTGCACAGTTATTAATGGCATACCAAGCTGACACTTGCACACCGGCTGACATTATTCATCTTACCGATTACGTTGTTGAAACAGGTAGCCCAAAACACATTGCCTATGCTGCAAGTAAGGCCGCACTTGATAACTTAACCAAGTCGTTTAGCGCTAAATACGCCCCCGATATAAAGGTAAATTCGATTGCGCCATCGTTAATTATTTTTAATCAGCACGATGACGATGCATACCGCGCTAAAACCCTTAAAAAATCATTAATGGGAATAGAGCCTGGATGCCAAGAAATTATTAACAGTATAGATTTATTGCTGCGCAGCTGCTACATCACAGGCCGCGCTATGCCCGTTGATGGCGGTCGCCATTTAAAGTAAAACACACATTAAACTGAGAAATTTATGCATGACGATTTAAAGCAAAGCTATCAAAATATTATTACAGCAGTGGGCGAAGATGCTGAGCGTGAAGGTCTTCTCGACACACCCAAACGTGCTGCAAAGGCCATGGAATATTTAACCCAAGGGTATCGTCAAACGCTTGATGAAATTACCAACAATGCGGTTTTTACCTCTGACGCTGATGACATGGTACTTATACAAGACATAGAGCTTTACTCTATGTGTGAGCACCACTTATTGCCGTTTATTGGCCGCTGCCATATTGCGTATATACCAAACGGTAAAGTACTAGGCTTATCTAAATTTGCGCGTATTGTTGATATGTACTCGCGCCGTTTTCAGATACAAGAGCAGCTTACTCATCAAATTGCTAAAGCGGTTGAGGAAGTAACCGGTGCTAAAGGCGTGGGTGTAATTGTTGAGGCCAAGCACATGTGTATGATGATGCGTGGTGTAGAAAAACAAAACTCAAGCATGCGTACTTCTGTGATGCTAGGCAACTTTAGAAGTGACTCTAAAACGCGTAACGAGTTTTTACAGCTTATTAAGGGTTAAATCATGGCCAACGCAATTATTAACGTAACCAACTTACGCTTACGTACATTTATTGGCTTTAACCCTGAAGAGCGAGAAAAAAAGCAAGATGTAGTGATTAATTTAGAAATTCACTACCCTGCTGATGATGCATGTAAAACTGACGAAGTCGCGCAAGCACTCAATTATAAGGTGATCACTAAAGAGGTGATAAACCTAGTAGAACAAGGCCACTTTTTGCTACTCGAAAAGCTGGTTGCAGAAATACTTGCTGTTTGTCATAAGCACCCCAGTGTGCATTATGCAAAAGCTCGTGTAGATAAACCACATGCGCTGCGCTTTGCTGATTCTGTGTCACTTACACTTGATTGGACAAAGTAGCCTACATTACAGCTTGAGCACCACTGGCAAGGGCAATGACGGCTAAATACCGTGCGCCTTTGCCCAAGCTTACTAATAATAAAAACAGACTAAAACGCACTTTAAATATACCGCCAATGACCGTAAGTGGGTCGCCAACAATTGGCAGCCAAGCAAACAATAAACTATACACGCCATATTTCTTAAATTGAGATTGCGCTTTTATAAGGCCCCGCTCTGAGACCGGGAACCATTTTTTGTGCTTAAAACGCAGCACATGAGTCCCCAACCAATAATTAACACAACTTCCTAGTACATTACCTGACGTAGCGGCTAACCACAGCAGCCACAGATTAGCTTTTGCTTGGCTGATCAGAGTAACAAGTACCACCTCTGAAGAGCTTGGTAATAAAGTCGCGGATATAAACGCACTAAAAAATAAGGTGATATAAAGCATTAAGTACTTAAAGCAAAAACCCAGCTGTTTGCTGGGTTTATTAAAAAAATAAGCGCTTATTTTATCAAATTTAAACTCAGTGGGTAATTAAACTCTTTCCCCTCATTGGCTTTAATACTCGCTAAAACCACCATGATAAAAGAAAAAACCGCCACTAAAGGAAGTAAAACTAGACCGATTACAGCAAACACCAATAAAAAACACACAAAGTAAGCGATAGCCATCGTAATTTGAAAGTTAAGCGACTTTTTACCGTGTAAGTCTACTATCGGCATTTCATCTTTTTTAATAAGCCATACCACTAATGGCCCAAGTATCGATCCAAACGGAATAACAAACCCGGCTACAGCGCTTAAATGGCATAGCATAGCCCAAGTTTTTTCATCTTTTGATAACGGCTCAAGCTGTTGATTTTCGTCCATAACACTCTCCTTTTTAGTTTTTATTATAGTGCCAGCAAAGGTCAAAACTGTCTATAAAACAAACACACTATAAATTAAAACACGCTTAAAACTGCTGTGATAAAAAAGTGATAACTTTGTGAGAGTTTTTTGAGGTGGTTATTTAATACTTAATCCGAATCATCACTTACAGGAAATAATAATGAAAGCATCAGCACTTACACTTGCCACATTGCTAGTTGCAGCGAGCCAAACAACACAGGCGGCAGAGCTAGACTTAGAACTAACAAACTTAACACAAGGTATTTACTTTACACCAGTGCTAATAACGGCGCACGACGCTGAAGATAAACTGTTTGAAGTTGCAACCCAAGCCTCTACAGCATTACAAACAATGGCCGAAGGCGGTAATATTGCCGAATTAGTAGCGCAAGCTAGCGCCGCAGGCAGCGATATGGTGGCAAACCCAGCCGAAGGGTTACTTGCCCCTACAGCCTCTACTTCTGCCACTATTATGACAGCAGATTCGAACGAGTACCTTTCACTTACCGCCATGCTATTACCGACCAACGATGGCTTTGTAGGCCTTGATAGCTGGAAGATACCTACCGAAGCAGGTACCTACACTGTGTACTTAAATGCATACGATGCAGGCACAGAGATCAATAATGAACTTGTTGTTGAAGGTTCAGGCGCCCTTGGCACACCAGGTATCCCAGCGGCCCCAGGTGGTAATGCCGGTACTGGAGGGTCTGGTTTAACCAGCACAGACAGCAATATGAACGTGCACATTCACCCCGGTAATTTAGGTGATGACGATTTAACCGCCGGTAATAGCGACTTAAGCAATACAGTTCATAGATGGCTAAACCCCGTTGCTAAATTAACTGTAACAGTTAAATAGGAGCGTTAATATGGCATCTTTAAATCACCTTAAAAAAAGCATTGTGGTTGTCGCACTGGCAGCTTCACTTGCAGCTTGTGGCGACAACGATAACAACGAACCTGAGCCGATTGTTACGCCGCCACCTCCTGTCACCTATACATTTGATGTAACAGTAAGCAATTTAACCGCTGGACAGCCGCTATCACCTATTGCCCTAATTGCACACACGCAAGGTACATTATGGCAAATAGGAAGCCCTGCATCACTGGCATTAGAAACAATGGCTGAGGGTGGTGATAATAGCCAGCTACTCGCATTTGAAAACGCCATTGCTAGTGCATCAAGCGAAGGACCTGTAGGGCCCGGCGCAAGTACCACAATTACACTGACGACTGAGTCACTTGATGCACTCAAGCTGTCACTTGCCACAATGATGGTGAATACAAATGATGGGTTTACCGGTCTTAGTGCTTTAGATGTATCTTCATTAGCTGTAGGCGACTCACTAACTCACTCTACCGTTGCTTATGATGCAGGTACAGAAGCTAACACAGAAGCTGCAGGAACAATACCAGGCCCTGTTGATAGCGCAGAAGGCTTTAATGAGATCCGTGATGATGTAGATTTTGTTGCAAGGCACCCAGGCGTTGTAACTAATGAAGATGGCTTATCTAGTTCAGTGCTCGGCCCCGAGCATAAGTTTGATAACCCACTAGCAAGAGTTGTTATCACGCGAACCCAATAATTCGCGCATCAATATTGACCTTGATATACCAGCTTTAATGGGGATGAGAGGCGACACGGAAGTTCCTTTTTTTACGAGGTTGATATATGCGTCACGAAAAAATACTGGTTGTTGAAGATGACCGAGAAATTGGCCAACTGATCACCACACAACTTACCGCGCTAAACCTACATGTTGATCATGTTATCAGCGCTGAGTTGGCCCTTAAAAAAATTGCAAAGCTTCCCTATGGGCTAATTTTACTTGATATAAATCTGCCCCAAATGGATGGCTTAAGCCTGTGTCGTAAAATAAAAGAACACTATCCTAATATTTCAGTCATTTTACTCACTGCACTGAGTAGCGATATGGACCGTGTAATAGGACTGGAAATGGGTGCCGATGACTATATTTGCAAACCTTTCTTTGCCCGCGAATTGCAAGCACGTGTTAAAACCCAATTACGCCACAGAGCGCAATTAATCGCCGCGTGTAATCATGATGATAGCCCCGTCGATAAAGAGCAGACACTGGCAGTAGGATCGCTAAATATTGAGTTTAGCTCACACCAAGTTTACCTAGCCGATAAAGCACTTAACCTAACGGCTACTGAGTTTGATTTATTAGTTTACTTTGCTCGCCACCCTAACCATGTGTTTAGTCGCCAACAATTGCTAGATCATGTTTGGGGGTATCAACACAGCGGGTATGAGCATACGGTTAATTCACACATAAACCGCTTGCGCGCTAAGCTAGAACAACACCACCAAGCTCCTTTTATAGAAACCGTATGGGGTGTAGGTTATAAACTAAACCCGAGCCAGCTTGAGTCGAACATATGATTAACCTATCGCTTTATCAAAAACTTGCGCTTTCTATTGTGATCATTTTTGGGGTTATTTGTGCACTTGTGTACAGTTGGAGCAAACAACTTGAACTTACCTCACTGCATCATGGTGAACAAACCTTACACTTAGCGCTTGCCGAGCACTTAGTTCAAGATAACCCTTTAATAAAAGAAGGTATTTACGACTATAAAGCGCTCGAAAATTTATTTCATACCCTAATGTTACTAGGCCCAGCCTTTGAGTTTTACTTTGTAGACGAGAAGGGAAAAATATTAACCTACTCTGCACAGCCAGGAAAAGTAAAGCGTAGCCACATTAATCTAGCGCCCCTACAGCAACTCATTAACAACCCACAAAGTACGCCGGTGTACGGTGATGATCCGCGAAACACCCAAGGCAAAAAAATATTCTCTGTTGCGCCTGTGTTTAACCAAGATACCTTACAAGGATACTTGTACGTTATTATTGGTGGTGAAGCGTACGACACCACATTAAACACCATCAAAAACAACGATAAGTTATGGCTTACCGCTTTATGGCTTGGCGCTGCTCTAGTATGTTTACTTATTGCAATGCTAATACTACTGCGGTTTTTTACTGGCCCTATCCAACGTTTAGCGCGCGATGTTAGTAATATTGAAGCGGCTAATTATAGCCTTACTGATACAAAACTAAGTAGCTATTCAACACAAAAAAGTAACGAAGTGCACCGCCTAGGACGCAGTATCCAAGCCATGGTAACCCGTATTAATGAGCAATTTAAGGCACTTGAACAAAGCGATCAGCAACGCAAAGAATTGCTTACTCATTTATCTCACGATTTACGTACACCGCTGGCGTCTTTACAAGGTTTTTTAGAGGTACTTAATCAATCGGGGTCGCAACTCAGTGCTAATGAGCAACAACAATACTTACATGTTTCACTCAACAACTGCGCACAACTTAAACAACTTATTGAGCAAATTTTTGAACTCGCTCATTTAGAAAACGGCGAAATCAGCATACACAAAGAAACCTTTAATCTAGGTGAGCTTATTTACGATTGCGTTGCAAAATTCAGCCTAACCGCTGAAAAAAAAGGTATTAAACTAACCGTAAAACCCGCTATTTGCGATTTTCCTGTTGTAGCGGATATTGCAAAACTTGAGCGCGTGTTGAGTAATTTAATTGATAACGCCATTAGGCACACACCCAAAGGCGGCAATATAGCTGTGCACGTTAAGCATATTGATAATGCGCAGTTATTTGTGCAAATTTCTGATACTGGTGTGGGCATAAAACATGATGAGCTAGACGCTATTTTTAATCCGCACTACCAAGCATCTAATTCTAATAAGGAAGGCCGCCAACAAGGCGGTTTAGGACTGGCTATTTGTAAAGGTTTACTTGCCTTGATGGATAGCGAAATAAATGTGCAGAGCGAATTAGGTAAAGGCACTATATTTAGCTTTAATTTGCCACAAAAAATAAAGGTATAGCCGTTTGGCTATACCTTTAGGACATTACTTAACTTTTATGTAGTTAGTTTTTAATGCCAGCTAAATCAAGCATAAACGCGTAATTAAGCGCTGTATCTTCTAAACGCTTAAAGCGACCAGACGCTCCACCGTGGCCAGCTTCCATATCTATTTTAAATAGTAGTTTATTATCATCTGTTTTATAGTCACGTAGCTTTGCAACCCACTTAGCCGGTTCAAAGTACTGAACTTGCGAGTCATGTAATCCCGTAGTCACTAACATATTTGGATACGCTTGCTTAGACACTTGGTCATACGGTGAATACGATAACATGTAGTCGTAATATTCTTTTTCGTTTGGGTTGCCCCACTCGCCATACTCATTGGTTGTAAGGGGTATACTTTCATCAAGCATGGTGGTGACCACATCAACAAAAGGCACTGCTGCAACCACCCCTTTATAAAGTTCAGGTGCTTGGTTAACTACCGCGCCCATTAATAAACCACCCGCACTGCCACCGTAAGCAAATATTTCGTCTTTGGCACCATAACCTTGTGACACTAGTGACTTAGTTACATCAACAAAGTCGTTAAAGGTGTTCTTTTTAGTTAATAATTTACCGTCTTCATACCATGGGCGACCTAACATTTGCGAGCCACGCACATGCGCTATAGCAAACACAAACCCACGGTCTAATAAGCTTAAGCGGGAGCTTGAAAACGTAGGGTCCATTGTCGCACCGTACGAGCCATAGCCGTATTGAAGTAATGGATTTGTGCCATCCTTTTTAAATGCATCTTTACGGTACACTAAGCTTACCGGCACTTTAATACCGTCGCGAGCCTTTACAAAAATACGCTCAGAGGCATAGTTATCTGCGTTAAAATCACCTAACACAGTTTGCTGTTTAAGTTGGGTTTTATCACCTGTTTTCAGGTTAATATCATACGAGGTACCCGGTGTAGTCATACTTGTATAGTAGACACGCAGCATGTCGGTATCGATTTCGTTGTTCCCATAACTTGCAATGGTGTAGGCACTGTCGTTAAAGCTTAGTGCTTGTTCACCGCCCGTTGTCAGGTTACGTACTATAAGACGAGATTGACCCATTTCACGCTCTTGATATACAAGGTAGTCTTTAAATAAATCAACGCCTTCAAGCTTAATATCATCGCGCGGAGCAATCACCGTTTGCCAATTCGCTTTATCATGGACTTTATCAATATCTACCTTCATTAGCTGAAAGTTAACCGCATTTAAGTTAGTGACGATGTAGTACGTATTACCACGCTTTGAAACACTGTATTCAAGGTCATCTTCACGCTCAATTAAGCGCTTAGGTTTTGCTTTATTATCATCTGCGCTGAGTACCGACATACCAGAGGCATTGGTGCTGCTGTGCCAAATATAAATTTGTGAGCCATCTTTGCTCTTACTAATCCCCGTGTAATAGCTGGTATCGGTTTCTTCGTAGATCAGCTCATCATCACTCTGCGGTGTTCCTAACGTATGGCGGTAAACTTGGTAGCCAAGTAAGGTCTGTGCATCTTTTTTAATGTAATAAAAGGTTTTGTTATCGTTAGCCCAAATAACGCCGCCATTTGTTCCCTCGAGCCTGTCTTCGAGCAGCTGGCCAGTGGTTAAATCTTTTACCTTTATGGTGTAAATTCTACGGCTAACGGTATCTTCCCCGTACGCCATTAAATTTCCGTTAGTGCTTACAGATAAGCCACTGATAGCAAAGTAATCGTGATCTTTGGCCAGCTCATTTACATCTAAAATAACCTGCTGATCAGTGCCTTTAAAGTCGCTACTGCGTACATAAGTGGAGTATTCATTATCACCACGGGTTTGCGATGAATAAAAATAATCGCCTCTTTTTACTGGCACCGAGTCATCGTCTTTTTTGATACGCCCTTTTAGCTCTTCAAATAACTTGTCTTGCAATGTTTGAGTATGCGCAAGCATGGCCTCCGTGTACGCGTTTTCAGCATTTAAATAATTTATAACGTCTGGCGCTTTGCGCTCATCATCACGTAGCCAGTAGTAATCATCGATACGCGTATCGCCATGAATGGTCATTTCATGCGGAACTTTTTTAGCAATCGGCGCCACGGCGCTCACTGTTTTTTTGGTTTGTTGTGCTTGCATCGTTGTTGTGGTGTCTGAAAGTGTACTTTTTGGTGCATTATCACACCCAGCTAGTACTGCGAGTGATAACGCGGCTAGCGTAAATGAAGAACGAATCATTATAAAGTCTCTATGTTTTTTATTATTGGTGATATTAAATATACCTAATAATAAAGCGTGGTGTAATTTAGTTTGTGAAGCTATGTAAAAAGGGAGCCGAGGCTCCCTTTAAAATAACGTGTTAGTTATAAAGTTACTTTTGTTTACGACGACGCATAAATGCAAACGGCGCAGCAAGTAAGGTTAACCAAGCGAGTGAGCCCGATGAACCATTGCTTTCAGGCTCTGGTGTTGGCGTCACTGGCTGAGGGTCTGCAATGGTATCGTTAACAACGATTGACACCATGGTTTCTTCGGCTGTTGTACCTGATGCTTCACGCACTGTGTATGTAAAGCTATCTTCACCAGAGAACTGTGCATTTGGCGTATAATCAATCGTGCCATCTTCATTCACAGTTGTTGAGCCATTTGCAGGTGCAGAAACCACCTCAACAGTTGATGAAACTAAGCTGCCATTTACTTTTACACCTTTATGCGCAGAAAATTCTGCATTTTCTGTTTCTGAAGAGGCTACTACGTCAAATACAAAACGCGACTCAGCCATATCATTAGCTAGCACATCAATAGTCACTGTTTGCTCTTCGTCAACTTCTATTGCATCTGCAGCTGTGTAATGGCTACGATCTTTTGCAAAGGCTTGGTATTCTATTGCCACACTTCCGCCTTCAACTCGATTAACTATATACCCTTTACCTAAGCCTGTGCCTGTTGTAAGCGTATCCAGCATTTTACCTATCTTGCCGTCTTCAGACTCCACTCCTGCTGAATAAGGAGTAGGTAATACAGGCACATCAATGTAGTTAAATCTAATTTCATCGCTGCCTTCTTTGATAATTACTTGGAACGTGTACTCTTCACCTGTACCTGCGTAAATTTGAGCGTTATTCCATTCAACAACATAGTAAGTATCATCACCGCCAGTCAACACACCAATATATAGTTCACCACCACCGGTAGCTCCACCAGCTAAGTCAAAATCAGCCCATAAAGGAGCGATAACACCATTTGGTGCAGACAGATTTGGCATATTTTGTGGGTTCCAAGCACCCGTGGTACTCACACCATCACCTACAGCAATAAAGCCATTATCAGAAATAGTAAATGCAGAGTATTCTTTACCATCAAACATAAATTCTGCATTAACAGAGACACTGAACTCATCACAATCACCACTACATGCGAATGGTTCCACTCCTAAATCAGGTAGCGATAAAGTTCCTAAAAATTCCTCGTCATCAATTGTAAAACCAGTTCGAGCAACTTGACCTTTCCAATTAATCTCTTTGCGATCTTCGCTTAACGTAATTGTACCTGAGCCGTTTTTCTCAGTGGCAACAGGCGTTGAACCTTTAAGTAGCTCAGCATTTTCATCAAGCTGAATATTGATTTCAAACTCATCACTATAAACAGTATTTTCAAAGCTCACGTCAACTTTAGCCGGAGTTGAAGTATTTAATGAATCTGCATCTACAGATGCGTTTAACACAGCCGCATTGGTTGTTTCATCGTCATGAATAGCAAATGGTAAATGAGCGACTTGACCTGTCTCAGTATGCGTCCACACTACGTGGCCGAAGTTCCAACCTTTAACATCGTTAAATGTTGAGTCTATATCTAGGTTAAACTCTGCCATATCAGTGCTTGTTTCAACCCCTTCTGAGTCAGTAGAAGTAGAACCATGCGCACCAAGTGTTATAGTGCTAGGAGAGACAGTAATTTCAGCGCCTTGCATATCGGTTACTACTTTTGCAGTCCACTCACCCTCAGTATCCGTCATGTTTTGTACAGTATTCTCGAAACTACATACACTTAAACAGCTTGGGTCGGCGTAAGAACCGTGGCTAAAAGTAAGTGCAGCGTTTAAAGCACTTGGCACATCTAGTCGACCAGCGCCTACATCAAATGCATCAGCCTTGGTTACTAGGTCTTCTTTATGTAAGCCATCCATCTTAGATGAGCTCATAAGTGCCGTTTTGATTTGTACAGCATTCCACTCTGGGTGAGCTTGTTTCATCAGTGCAGCTGCACCTGCAACATGTGGGCTCGCCATACTTGTACCTGAAATAGCATTAAAGGTAATACCATTACCTTCATCCGGCGAGTACGCAGATAAAATATCTGTACCTGGCGCTGCAATATCAGGCTTTAAGAAGCTAGGCTCGCCATTAGGTCCACGTGAGCTTGATGAATTGACCGCATCGGTAAATTTTTCTTGAATTGTTCTTTTCACACTAGGATCGAGTGAAGCAATAACCGGCTCTTCAGCTTCAGTTAAAAGCTCAACCAAGCTTAAGCCATCTTCTTGGCTAATCGCTGAGGCTGGAATAGTGGCATCATCCATAGACATACCCATTGCACCACCTGCAACATTGTTATGGATAATTACCGCCGCCGCGCCCGCTTTTTCAGCATTTGCAGCTTTCGTAGTAAACGCACAGCTACCACGAGAAATTAGCGCAACAGAATCTGCAAATGAAATATCTTCAGCAAACTCTTCACACCCTTCAAAGTTATCTGGAGCAACAACTTGTGCCGAAATAATAGGAAGTGAAATAGGATCTGTTAATAAACCATTGCTTCCTTCAATGCTTAAATACGATTCGCCAGCCACTTCAATCTGCTGAGAGAAAAAACGCCCTGTTTGCGTATTAGCAACTGTTAAACCTGATTCAATACACCCAGGACAACCAATAGTTTGAGGACCGTTACCATCGTTACCTGCTGCAGTTACTACTACTACACCAGCCTCTTCTGCTGCAGTAAATAGATCACTGTATGCACTGCTCGCAGGATTAGCGCCTGCACCGCCGCCCCACGAGTTATTAATTACGTCTGCGCCATCTTTAATCGCAGCTTCTAGTGCCCCCATTAAAGCAACAGTTGTACCGCTACCTCGTCCATCGGCAGTATGCCAAAGCGCTTTATAAGCCATTAACTGTGCTGCTGGTGCAACACCTGAAATTGACACGTTATTGTCTTGGTAAGTGATTTCAATTGGGTTACCTACAGCAGTACCCGCAACATGCGTTCCGTGACCGTCATAGCCTAGTGGAGAGCCAATATATTCATCAGGATGTACGTCACTTGGTGTTGGGCCAAATGCACGTGCAACAATTAATTTGTTGTTACAAAAATCAGCTTCACCTCCCTCCATACGACAGTAATCAGGGTTCTCTGCGATGTAAGCCGCTTCCTCTTCGGTAAATTCTGCAGCTGCAAAGCCAATATCTGAAAACATTGGGTTTTCAGGACGGATACCCGAGTCAATAATAGCAACTTTAACGCCTTTCCCGGCTTCAGATTGACCGCCTAGCGCTTGCCAAGCTTCAACGCCCTTAATTACATCAATAGAAGCGTCCATTAGAGTGTGGTATTCAGTATCTAAAAATACTTTTTTTACACCTGCAAGCTTAGCAAGTTTTTCACGTTGACCTTGCTCACCCTCAACAACAATACCGTTAAATAATGTGCTAAATGAGTGAGAAACTGAGCCACCGCTAACAGATGCTGCTACTTGTGCTACGCTTTTTTGTTTTGCTTTTAGGTAGCTGCTGTATTTTAAGGCAGGAGCAGAAGATAGGTTAACTTTGCTGTCACCCGTAACTGCTGCAGACGTTGCTTCAAGGCCTACAATACCACCTTTGTATGTTGCTAATGGTTCGTCCTCAAGCTGAATAATATAACGAGCTTTCGTCGAAATGGTTTTATCTTGAGAGTATGTTTTTACATTTGATATTTCAGGAACGTAACCTTTAGATAAGTCAGGTGCAGCGGCTGCACCATATGACATCATAGCTAAACCAATAGCTGATGAAATAGCGGTTCTTTTTAGTGTTAAATTAGACATTATTTCCCCTGGAGTGAGTTTTATATTATTGTATTTACTCAATTCAATGTAATTAGAATTGTAATTTTTAATATAAAGCTTCATCGCACACACTAGCAACAGTGAGATTACAAGTAGGTTACACTTCACGATACTTACCTCCAAACTAAAAGCATAAGCGATTGTATTTTAATAATTTATATAATCTTTGCTATTTGTAAATCACTGTAAACAAGTGTAACTTTTTATGGGAAAGTTTAATGAGTAACGATGTTATAAATATTTTAACCATGGCTAAAGTCATTCAAACAGCCGTCGCCCCAGTCTTTTTAATTACCGGTATTGCTGCCACACTCGGAGTTTTATCTAATCGTTTAGCGCGTATTACCGACCGTGCGAGGCAACTTGAACGAAAACTAAAAGTAAGTATCGACGAAGATTTTAATAAAACCTTAGCCACAGAGCTGCGAGCACTGTTAAAGCGCTCGCGATGTATCCATATTGCTTTTAGTATGAGTGTGCTTAGCGCCTTGCTAGTATGCGCGGTGGTTATGCTGTTATTCTTATCACACATTCAATCTATTAATTTAGGGGTAACAATTGCCAGCTGCTTTGTAGCTGCAATGGCCTTATTAATATGTGGTTTTATGTCGTTACTTGGCGAGGTATTTTTGGCCACTCGTAGTATGCGCCGAGGGATGATCTTTGCTGATATAGGCTTGAACGACTAGCTTTTGGTTTATTTTACCGTATCTGCTTGAATAAAAGCAGAGGCTAGGATACAAAAGCATTAACCAAGAAATAACTTACAGGGGCAAAACATGAAATTAAAACAATTTTTAGCAGGGGTTGCTTTAGCAACATGTACACTTAGCGTATCTGCAAATACTGCATTTAAAGAACCAAGTGATGCTATTAAATACCGTCAAGCTGCGTTTTCTATGATTTCAGTGCAAATTAGCGATATGGGCGCAATGCTAAAAGGTAAAATTCCTTTTGATGCAGAGCAATTTAAAATGCGCGCTAATAACGCAGCTGCCCTTTCTAAAATGCCATGGGAAGCGTTTTACGAAGGTACTGATAAAGGTGATACAGCAGCCTTAGCTGATGTATGGTCTGATAATGCAACCTTTGTTAAAAAAGCCAATGCCTTTGCTGCCAATGCAGATAAGCTCGCTTTAGCAGCTCAATCTGGCGATAAGGCCGTAATTGGTAAAGCATTTGGCGCTTGGGCCAAAGGCTGTAAAGATTGCCACAAGCAATTTAAAGACTAATTACCAGAATAAAATGAGTACATACTAAAACGGCGCTTTATGCGCCGTTTTGTTTTTTATGTTAGCTATTAGGGCGTGTTGACCTTTGGCGTTTGAATTTGCAGCAGTATGTTTGGTTTTTAGGCAAGGCAGAGCCTATGAAGTGTGGTTACTCCCCATAAATAGGCGATAACGCAGCATAAATGCCAAACATGCGCTGCCCTTTGGGTTCTACCTAGGGGCGATAAACTCTTTGTTGCCTACATGGATGTAGGTAAGGGGCGTGAGCAGGACGCGGAAGCTTTGCTCGGTTTTTACTTATTCTTACATGGATGTAAGTCATTAGAATAACGCAGGAGCAGTTATCGAGCCCACTAGGTTACAAACCTCGCGCCGCGATTAAAT
>Ga0209452_1000107_pt1 | contig 30735 bp, 20 predicted proteins | sample WorMetimpBELIZE1_FD_187388 | JGI IMG/M metagenome (GOLD analysis project Ga0209452, IMG submission 187388) | Marine gutless worms symbiont microbial communities from Max Planck institute for Marine Microbiology, Germany - Olavius imperfectus... | ecosystem: Host-associated > Annelida > Digestive... | reverse complement strand
ATATTGACTTAGTTATCACCGGCACTGTAACGCGCCAACAGCATGCGTACATAGTTAATGCACGACTCGTTAATATTGAAAACAAGCAAGTACTGTCGGCAGGCAGCACAGAGATCCCTATAAATGTAATGTGGGGAAGTGAAAAAATTCAGCAGCGTGACGGCTCTTTGTACCGCAGCGAATATTAATCAGGAGCACACCATGAGAAACCTATTAATTACCCTATGTTTGCCATTAGGCTTTGGCTGTTCGCAAATGCTAAATTCGCTACATTCAGAGCCGGAGCAAGTTGAACAAGATAATGCAGCCCAGCTTGTTTCAGAGCAACGTGCGGTAAAAGCACCTGTAGCAAATGACGCGTTATTTCAGTCTAACTTAAACAAGCAAAGTAACTACACCAAAAGTGCCCCTGCAAAACGCAAAAATATAAACCATTATGTGCGCGGGATAATGCAAGACATGGTCGAAAATCTGCAATACGTAAACGACAAAACGCCACTTGCCGTTTCTAGCTTTGTGTTTTTAGATGATGATTACAGCGATGGAAGCCTATTAGGTAACCAAATAGCCGAAAGCTTTATGCACGAACTGCATAGTTTTGGTGTGCCGGTTATCGATTTTAAAACCACCGACTATATGCGAGTAACCCCCGCAGGCGACTTTGTATTTAGCCGCGACTACCTAGAGCTAAACCAAGATCAAAATTTTAATTACGTATTAGCAGGAACACTTGTAAGCCACCAAGGTGGTGTACTGGTAAATGCGCGTATAGTGGGCATTAAAAGCAAAGCGGTAGTGGGCAGTGCGCAAGGGTTTATCCCTCAATCAGTGGTTGATGCGTTAAACAGTAGCTATCGCACCGACGGAATTATGCTTAAACAAGCCAGCGAGTGAGGTTAGCCATGTTTTACAAACTATCTGCTATAGCGGGGCTAACGGCAACGTTAGCATTAACTGGCTGTTCAATAACGCAAAATAATGAGCATAACGAAAGCATAAACACACGCTCAGATTACACCGTGGTAACGCAAAACAGCCAGCCCAGGCCTGTATATGCCAACCAATCTGTGCAGCAGCAAAGCGAGTACGACACAGCAAGGCAGTTTACACCGCTTAAACACCACAAAACGCTGGCAAACTATGTAGAGCAAATGGCGCTGGATTTAGTGGATACGCTTGAAGCCGAAGCGCCCGATAACAACAGCATCAACATAGCGGTTACCACTATTGTAGATTTAGACGCATCGCTTAATAAAAGTAATCAGTTGGGTAATCAATTAGCCGAGACGTTTATTCATCAGCTGCAAAAATTTGGCTACGGCGTGGTAGATTTTAAAACCATGGACAACATTGATGTATCAAACCGAGGCGACTTTGTGCTATCTCGCGATATAGAAAAGCTAAGCGAAAGCAGCATGGCTAACTATGTTTTAGCAGGTACGTTAATTTACCGCCCAAATGGCGTAGCAGTAAACACCCGCGTTATAAATGTTCACAGCAAACATATTGTAGCAAGCAGCCGTAAACTCATTCCGCTGTATGTGTTAAACAAAGAAGATATATATTTATCAAGCAATTAAGTTAATTTTAGCTTGATATGAAAAACAACATGCCGTTATAATTTTTGTAAGCTGTAAGCTGTAAGCTGTAAGCTGTAAGCTGTAAGCTGTAAGCTCGATGCGGCCTCTTAGTTAAATGGATATAACGGCCCCCTCCTAAGGGGCAGTTGCAGGTTCGATTCCTGCAGGGGCTACCAACCAAATCAAAAAACCAATTCAATATTAGTAACTCTTATGTGACTGCGTAGGTCGGATAAGCAAAGCGCCATCCGACACAGTAAAATACCTTATCAATTATTATCAATATTTTATGCTGCCGAGTGGTTGAGGAGTGCCATTTTCAGACATCGAAGGTTTTAATGTCTGAAGTCAAGATTTGACCCCATTTACTTTCACTTTCGCTCATTTCATCTGTTTTTAGAGATTTCTTTTTATTGTTAATATATTATCTTAAGGATTATTTGAATAATTTTAGAATTTATCAAAGGCATGAGTGAGCAAAAAGGACTAAAAATGGATCAAACGAGCAACTTTGGTTTTCTAATAAAACATCATGACTGGCTTTATAAACTTGCCGAAAGTGCTGAAAGAAACTTTTCACCTGACCCCAATACTTCTCTTATTAAAATGCGCCAACTTGGTGAAGCTATTGCTCAAGCTATTGCTGCCCGAATAGGTGTTGAAGCAGGTAAGAATGTTAAACAAATCGATTTACTCCGAGATATTGATTTTAAACTTCGGCTAGATGATAACGTCCGCGATGCTTTTCATACTATTCGTAAGCTGGGGAACACAGCAACGCATACCTTTGATAGCAATAGTCACCGTGATGCACTTAAATCACTAATGGTTGGTCATGCACTTTCAATGTGGTTCCACATTACTTTCGGGGGTGAAAGTGCAAAGGGCTTTAAAATTGAACAGTTTATAAAACCACAAGATCCTTCAGAATACGTCCGTAAGTTAGAAGAGCAAGTTTCAAGATTACATATTGAATCACAACGAACAGACGAACGTTTAAAAACGGCTGAAGAACTAAGCCGGATGGAAAGTGAAAAGTTAAAAGCTGAACGTGAACGTGCGGATAGAATGGCAGCAGATCGTGCTGTTTGGGAAAAGTTAGCCGAAGAGCATGAAGCAAAGTTAGCCGAGTATCAAGCAAAAATGGATGCTGCTAATATTGAATATTTCCAAGCTTTTATCAATAAACCTAAAGAAGAGCAAGCGGCTGAACTTAAGCGCATTGAAAAATCCCCTTTTGAAATGGATGAAGCAGAAACCCGTGTTGTTATCGATCAACAGTTGGTCGATGCTGGTTGGGAAGCGGACACTGAAAATTTACGTTATTCAAAAGGCACTCGTCCAGAACCAAACAAGAACAAAGCTATTGCTGAGTGGCCTACCAAATCAGGCCCTGCCGACTATGCGCTTTTCATAGGCATGACTTTAGTTGGTGTGATTGAAGCGAAAAAGACCGCTAAGAATGTTTACGGAGCAATAGACCAAGCCAAGCGATACGCCAGCGGCATAGAGCAATTATCAGAAGATATTGAAACCACTCGCTATTCAAATGGTGAAGGGGGGGAATTCAACGTACCACTTACCTTTGCCACCAATGGCCGCGCTTACTTGAAACAGCTAGAACAAGAAAGTGGCATTTGGTTTTTAGATGTACGTGACAACACCAACCGCCGCAAAGCGTTAAAGGGCTGGTATTCTCCAAAAGAAATTAAAACCTATCTTCGCCAAACCCCTCAACAAGCCAATGCCGAGCTTGATGACATGAGCTTTGACTACGAGCTTAAACTTCGTGACTATCAGAAGAAAGCGATTTTAAGTGTCGAACAAGCCATTAAGGATGGTAAAGACAAAGCAATGGTAGCAATGGCAACTGGTACTGGGAAAACCAAAACCTGTATTGCTTTAGTCTATCGGTTATTAAAAGCAGAGCGTTTTCGCCGTATTCTATTTTTAGTTGATAGAAGCGCATTGGGTGTTCAAGCAACGGTAGATTTTGGTGAGGTTCGTATGGAAAACCTCAACACCTTTGCCGACACGTTTGAAGTTTTAGGCATTGAGCCAGAAAAAGCGCCCAAGCCTAATCCAGAAGACGATACCAAAGTTCACGTTGCTACCGTACAAGGTTTAGTAAAGCGCATTATGTACCCGTCAGATGATGGAGCTAAACCAGGTGTTGGGCAGTATGACTGTATCGTTGTTGACGAATGTCATAGGGGTTATTTACTTGATCGCGAACTGAGTGAAACCGAAGTGAAATTCCGTGATCAAAAAGATTACATGTCTAAGTATCGCGCGGTCATTGAATATTTTGATGCTTTTAAGGTCGGATTAACCGCAACTCCTGCACTTCATACTAAAGACATCTTTGGTGATCCCGTATTTACCTATAGTTACACCGAAGCAGTTATTGATGGTCACCTTGTTGATCATTTACCACCAACACGCATTCATACCAAGCTGAATACCGAAGGTATCAAGTACGCAATCAATGAACCCGTGCAGGTATATGATCCACAAACTCAAGAATTGGAATTAATTAACACACCTGATGAGCTAAACTTTGAAGTTGCCCAGTTCAATCGTAAGGTTATTGCGCCTGAATTTACTAAAGAAGTATGTAAATGGTTAATCGAAAGTGATTCACTTAACCCGTACTCACCAGAAAAATCACTCATATTTTGTGTAACAGACAAACATGCAGATGAAGTGGTTGAAGCCTTAAAAGATGCTTGTGAAGAATATCACGGTGAAGTAGAAGATGATGCTATTCAAAAGATCACAGGTGCATCAGACAAGCCGCTGGAAAAAATACGCCGCTATAAAAACGACAGGTTACCCAATATTGCTGTTACCGTAGATTTATTAACTACAGGAGTAGATGTTCCATCTATATGTAATCTTGTATTTTTACGTCGAGTAAACAGCCGTATTTTGTTTGAACAAATGCTTGGCCGTGCAACTCGCCGTTGTGATGAGATCGCCAAAGAGCGTTTCCGTATTTTCGATGCCGTCGATATCTATAAACAATTAGAAAAGGTCAACAGCATGAAGCCTGTTGTCACCAAGGTAGATATCACATTTACAGAGTTAGAAACAGAAATCACTGGCAGCTCAGATCCAAAACTGCAACAATTGGCGAAAGATCAGTTACTAGCCAAGTTACAAAGCAAAAAGAATTATCTATCACCGTCCCAAAACTCAGACTTTGAGCGCATTGTTGGTAAACCACCAAAAGAGTTTGCCCAAGAACTTAAAGGCATGAAGTTGACGGACGTTGCCGACTGGTTTGTGAATCACCCTGGTTTAGGTGAATTGCTTGATATGAAAGTATCTGGTACAGGTGGGGGTGGCAATACCGTTGTGATCTCCACTCATGAAGATGAAGTAACAGGCACTTCCACTGGCTATGGCAGCGGTCAAAAGCCAGAAGACTATTTAACAGCCTTTTCCAGCTTTGTGAATGCTAACAGCAACCGTATGGTCGCAATACAAACCGTCATTCAGCGCCCGTGGGAACTCACACGCGATAGCCTTAAAGAGTTGGCCTTAGAACTAGAGAAAAACGAATTCCGCGAGCAAGATTTAAAAGAAGCGTGGAAAGAAGTGAAAAACGAAGATATCGCTGCTCGAATCATTGGTCATATACGTCAAGCTGCTATTGGTGAGGCATTAGAGCCTTATGAGCAAAGAGTCGATAGAGCACTCGATAAAATACTCTCAAGCCAACCGTGGAAAACACCACAACGAGAATGGCTTGAAACCATCGCTGGGCAAATTAAAGCCAACATAGTGGTGGATGAAAGTAACCTTAACGAAGGTATCTTCAAAAATATGGGCGGCATTAAGCGTGCGACCAAGTTATTTAACCAACCCGTAACCGACATACTCAACCAGTTTAATCGGGCTATTTGGTCAGACAGTAAACAACAGCAATCGGCATAATCTTATATACTGTGTTGCAATAAAAAGAAGCAACGAAATGCCGATTATAAATGCAGGAATTTTACCTGTGACAAAAAACTTATAAGTGGATATCAATGAGCACACAAGACTTAATTAATAAACTCTGGAACCTATGTAACCTGTTACGTGATGACGGTGTTACCTACCACGAATACCTAAACGAGCTGACCTACCTTATCTTTTTAAAAATGGTGGAAGAAACAGGCCAAGATGAACTGATCCCAGAAGGTTTTCGTTGGACAGATATTGAAAACTTTAACGCAGCAACACGATTAGAAGAATATAAAAAATTACTGATCCATTTAGGTTCTCACGGCTCTTTGATCACCAAAGCTATTTTCGCTGATGCTTCTACCTGTATTCGTAAACCTGCCACTTTAAACAAGCTCGTCACAGAGATTGATAACCTAGATTGGTATTCGGCTAAGCATGAAGGCTTAGGCGATATGTACGAAGGCTTGCTAGAAATCAACGCTAGCGAGAAAAAATCGGGCGCAGGCCAGTATTTTACCCCTCGTGTACTGATTGAAATTATGGTTGAGCTAATGAAGCCAACCCTTGATGACGTTATTGTTGATCCAACCGCTGGCACGGGCGGCTTTTTAATAGCGGCTCACCATGAAATTGAAAAAAGCAACAACATCAAAATGCTTGATGAAGCGGCCTACGATAAATATCAACATGGTACATTCTTCGGCATGGAGCTAGTACCAGATACGCGCCGCCTAGCCATGATGAACTTAATGCTGCACGACTTAGCTGTAGACGACACCAATGCAGGCGTATTATTTGGTGATACCTTATCAAACGAAGGTAAAGCCCTACCCAAAGCCAGCTTGATACTAGCCAACCCGCCTTTTGGCACCAAACAAGGGGGCGGCGTACCTACAAGGGATGACCTTGTTCATTACACCTCTAACAAGCAGTTAGCGTTTTTACATACTATGTACCACAGCATGTTAAAGCCAGGTGGTCGTGCCGCTGTTGTGTTGCCAGACAACGTATTATTTGAAGGCTCCACAGGTCGTAAAATTCGTAACGACTTAATGGAAAAATGCAACCTGCACACCATTTTAAGACTGCCAACAGGTATCTTCTACGCCGCTGGCGTAAAAACCAACGTACTGTTTTTTGAAAAACCTACCGACATAACCAAAGACAAAGGCAACACCAAGAAAGTATGGGTATATGACTTACGTGCCAATACGCCGCAATTTGGTAAACGCACAGTTTTAACCAAAGCCCACTTTGATGAATTTTATCAAGCGGTTGGTAGCGACCTAACTCAAGTTGATGAAGCCAAACGCCAATCTTTTATTGATAACCATAAAAATGGCAGTGAAATCGGTGATGTTGACACCTGTCGCTTACGTTGTTTTACCCGTGAAGAAATCACTGCCAAAGATGACTCACTCGACCTTGCTTGGATCCGTGATGACAGCATTGAAGATGCCGCCAACTTGCCAGAGCCTGATGTACTCATCAATGAGGCGATTGAAGAGTTAGCTGGTGCTATTACCGATTTACAGTCAATTTTAGTTGAGTTAGATGCAGCAGAGGAAGCTGACGAGGTTGTTGTATGAGTCAGTTGCCTCAAGGTTGGGAGTTAAAGACTTTTGGTGATGTTCTATCATTAGTGACCAATGGTGTTAACGGAAAGCAGAACAAAGAAGGTATTGGTGTTCCCGTTTCGCGAATCGAAACTATTGCTGATCAAAAAATTGACTTAGAGCGCATTGGTTATTTAGAAAGTTACGATGAAGAGAAAATAGAAAAATATAAACTACAAGAAAACGACATTTTATTTAGTCATATCAATAGTGCGCTACATTTGGGGAAAACTGCGATAGTTCCTAGTAACGTTAATTTATATCATGGCGTAAACCTATTACGTTTAGCTGTAAATGAACTTGCCGAGCCTCGATACTTTAATTATTACTGCAAATACTTCCGTTTATTAGGTGAGTTTTCCGCTCATGCGCAACACGCAGTTAATCAATCATCGTTAAATCAGAAGAAACTAAAAGCGTTCAACATTCCACTTGCACCAATTCAACAACAAAAGAGCATTGCAGACAAACTGGATTCGGTATTAGCCAAAGTCGAAGCGGCACAGGCACGCCTCGACAAAATCCCAACCATTCTAAAACGCTTCCGCCAATCCGCCCTCGCCGCCGCCACCTCAGGCGAACTCACCAAGGATTGGCGAGAGGAGAATAATGTAGAGTCTGCGGCTAATTTGCTGAAAAAATTTAGCGAGGAGAGGAAAAAATTACTAGATGCAGAAGTTGCTGATGGAAATAAGGAAACTAAGCGACTAATTTCCAAGCTAAATAAACATAACCCTTTGCTCCCAGACGCAGATTTACCCGCTGGCTGGGTGTGGACATCTTTTATGTCATCAATGGTTAAGGTGGTTGATTGTCATAACAAGACTGCTCCATATATAGATGCTGGGATACCATTAATTAGAACGCCTGACATTCGAAATGGTGTCATATCACTTGAGGGTGCTAAATATATTAGTGAAGAAACTTACGATTACTGGTCTCGCCGCTGCCCTCCAGAGCCAGGCGATATAATATTTACAAGAGAAGCCCCTATGGGAGAAGCTGGAATAGTTCCAGAGGGTGTCAAGTTGTGTATGGGGCAAAGAATGATGTTACTAAGGCCAGATACCCGTTATGTGTCGCCTGATTACCTTGTTTTTAATACATTATCTTTGGACTTTAAAGAACGTATGAATGGGCAAGCTATCGGTACAGGCGTAAAACATTTGCGTGTCGCGGATGTAGAGGCTTTAACATACCCGCTCCCGCCATATGAGGAGCAATTAGAGGTTGTTGAGAGAGTAACCGAATTATTTGAACATGCGAATACAGTGGAAAAACAATATAACGCCGCCAAAGCTCGTTTAGACAAACTTACACAATCAATACTGGCAAAAGCATTTCGTGGCGAGTTGCTGTTGAGTGAGGTTGATACAGAAGTTGATGCAGCGTTACAAGCGGCTGAAACCGTTTCTGTACAAGATGGCAAAGAAAAACAATAAGATTAAGGGTATCAAACTAGTGACAGATGAAGCGCAATTAGTTGCTGATTTAACAATAGCAAAGCAAGCTAGCAATGTTGACGCAACCATTGCTTTACTAGAAAAAGCATTGGATACATTTGAACAACTGGGTGTACACACAAAACACCAAGCCTTGTTAGACGGGGTATCCAATCGTATTACCATGTTACTTGATAGTGATAAGGAATTGCTCGCTAAGGCAGATATTTTCAACTATCAAGTGCAGCAGGCATCTGCTTACCCAGTAACTAAATCACCTGAAGACTTATTTAATCATGGGCTTTTGTATCAAGATTCAGCCGCTTACATCTTGGCGGATAAAACCCTCGCACATTACTTTTTAACGCAGTTTGCACAGGGGAAATTGTCACTCAATGATAATGATGTTGCCTTAAACTGCTTTATTCAGCTTTATCAACAATGTCTGCAAGACAGTCACTATGCCGACTTGCTAATGTTAGTAGATGAAGTGCTGAACTTTATTGAGAGTAATCTGGATAAGTTGGTGGGTTTTGATGAGTTGGAAGATTTTGATATTAGTGACTTTAGTGTTCACCATGAAGATTTAAGCTTTTTTGACTCAGTGGGACCTTATGCTTTTTTAGTTACCGTGTCGGAAATAGCGCGAAGCTATGCGATGCGTGGTTACTACCAAACAATGGTTAACCACCTTCGTAATAGGCAAGCGGTTAATTTTAATTTGGTTGATACGTTTATTACATTAAACCCAATAAAATATGAGCAATTAACACCTTGGCTTGGTGAAATGCGAGAAAGCCCAGAGCATAAAACACGCGCTTTGTTCTCACCACAACCCAATGGCTTTATTGAATTTCGTTTCAACAAACTAGGCGCCGCAATCCCTGAGTTCAGAGAAGCAGGGCATAAATCGGCGAAAACCTTTTTTGATTATGTTCTTCAAAATCAGAGCTAGAACAGCAAACGTTTGATAATAGGCATGAACTTTCGATTCAATCGTATTTTGCCAATGGTAATGTTTAAGAAATGAACTGAAGATATGAGTAAATAAGAATGGTACAAGATCTAGTCAAAAGTTGGTTTAGTGACAACAAAGTAAAGATCACAAGCCCAGTGCTTGGTGCTTTCATGGGGGCTTGGATATTGTTCAACTGGAAACATTTCTTATTACTTTTTTGGGGTACAGGGAAGCTAGAGACCAGACTAACAGCATTTGAAAAAGTAATAACATGGTCAAACTATAGCGTGTGGCTTTGGCCTCTGATCGTTGCGCTTGTTTATGCCTTCGGTTTACCTTACTTAAATGTTTTAAGCCATAAGATTTTAAGAAAAGCTGAGGAATTACGTCATGCAGCTGTAATTGAGATTGATATTATTAAAGCCAAGAAAAAGGCTGAGCTGAATGAAGAGCTATATAAAGGTGATCCTGCTAATGATTATTTAGGTGATAAGCTTAAAGCTGAGATAAGACAAAAAAATGCAATTGCTGATAAGGCTCGTGCTGAAGCTGACAAAGCGGCCGCTGAATCCAAAGAAGCTATTGCTAACCAAGAAAAAGCAGAGTCCGAAGCACAGCAAGAAAAAGCGAAAGCTTCTGAAGTAAAGCGTAAAGAAGACAAGGAACAACATTCTCATGAGATTGCTAAAGCAAAGCACTATCAAGAGATAGTGAATTCGCACTTTCCAACACTTTATTTATTCCTTGATACACTATCAAAGTCATTAATTCAGGATGATATTAATATATCTATAGGGCTAATGTCAGAGGCTGTAGCTACTTGCTTTGGCTATGATAGTGCTGATTCGATGCTTAACGACGATGCTTTTACATTAAAGCAATTGGAAGAACTTACATGTGTTGTTTATGATGATAGCCAATTGCTTGGTGATTTAAAAAAAGTTATCAAAACACATAATGAGCTGATTGATGAAGGCCAACTATTCGATCATTTAATATTGATGTTTGAGTCAATAGACAAGTGTAGGTTTATCTCAGATGACCAGATGATGGAAGTGGCAAAAGAGTTTGTCGATGATACTAGTAATATCTCCGAACTAGCAAGCCACGACGCTGTAAGTGGCCCAATAGCTGAGACTAATGCCCACTCTTTTGGCGTTGAATATGCTGAGTTTATTGATATTGATAAAGCTAATGATGGGTACTTCGTTGCTGAAGCTTCGGCTATTATTGAAGGTGAAATTGACGATGAAAAGCCTTATTCGGGACATGAGATACACACGAGCTTTAGCTACGTTTATAAACCTATTATCGGTAGAAATGGTTTCGGAGACCCAGAGATATCTGAGGTTTCAGCTTCTTTAAAGCGTGAATGTTAGCATTCTAACTAAAATTTAAAAGATGAACGAATGTAGACAGCAAATCAACTATTTATGAGGAGCTTAAAAATCGAGCAAGAGTTTAAAGATTTAAGACCAGTTAAAAAGCAAAAAATAATGGAACAGGCCTCTCAAGCAGGTATAGATACCAGTGATAGGGCAAACTTTGCTGGGAAGCATGCAGCTAGCAATTCCAAATACTGTTATAACTGGTCTTTTGAAGCTCCTTCTGAAAACGTTATAGCAGTGAACCTTTGGTATGATTGAATAAAATTAAAGGATGGTGAAATTTTTTGCGAGTTTAACCCAAGACTTTTTAACGGCGATAATGCTAGAAAACGGAGAGTGGAGCACCTATATAGTCCAATAGCCAAAACATTTGATTATAAGAACCAATGGAAGAAACCAATGGGCCAAATCTTGACTTCATACATCATAATTTATCACTGGTCGTTATTTGCTAAAGACCGCCCTTAAAAAACCTAAGGTACCAATAATTACTGAGTAAAAACGTTAGCGAAAAAGTAATTTTAATGCCTAAGTATTTTTTAACTAAAAACAAAAAAGCGAGTAAATATAAATCTACTCGCTTTACAATTTTGACAGCTAACAGCTAACAGCTAACAGCTAACAGCTAACAGCTAACAGCTAACAGCTAACAGCTAACAGCTAACAGCTAACAGCTAACAGCTAACAGCTAACAGCTAACAGCTAAAAGCTAACAGCTAAAAGCTAAAAGCTAACCATCACTGGTAATCTTATCTATCAGCTCATCAAGCACTGCTTCAGCTTTGCTAGTTTCTACTTGGCAAGTACCGGCGTTTAAGTGGCCGCCACCGCCGTATTTAAGGCATAACTCGCCCACATTGGTGTTTGAGCTGCGGTTGGTGATTGATTTACCTATGGCAAATACTACGTTTTGTTTTTTAAGGCCCCACATTTTGTGAATTGATATATTGCAGTCGGGGTATAGGGCGTAAATAACAAAGCGGTTGGTGGCGTAAATAGTTTCTTCTTGAGTTAAATCTAGCACCACGAGGTTTTTATGCACGGTTGCACATTGTGTTATTTGCGCTTTGGCCTTTTCGTTATGCTCGTTATAAAGCGCAACACGTTCGGCTACGTCTTCCATTTTTAAAATGTCTTCAATGCTTTGATCTTTACAGGCATCAATTAGCTTCATCATTAATTGGTAGTTTGAAATTTTAAACTCGCGGAATCGGCCAAGGCCTGTGCGTGCATCCATAATAAAGTTCATTAATACCCAATCGGTTGGATTGAGTATTTCGTCTTTTGAGAACTGCGCGGCATCGCCTTTATCTACGGCGTCCATCATGTCTGTACTGATGTTTGGAAATTTTTCTGCGCCGCCATAATAATCATAAACAACGCGTGCAGCAGAAGGGGCTTTGGGGTCAATTACGTGGTTTTTAATATCGCTGGCGTTACGTACGGTTTCGCTTAAGTGATGGTCAAATGCAATATGGCAGCCTGCAACGTAGGGTAGGTTAGTGGTGATGTCGTTTGCTGTTATGTCTATTTTTCCATCTTGCATGTCTTTTGGGTGTACAAATAAAATGTCGTCAATTAGGTCTAAGTCTTTTAGCAGTACGGCACATACCAAGCCGTCAAAATCGCTGCGGGTGACTAGTCTAAATTTATTATTGGGCATAGCTTTTCCATCTTGTTGTGATTGAGTTATCAAATAAGTGTAACAGCTAAAATATTTTTTGAGAGGTTAGTATTAAAAAAGCACATAAAAAAGCCAAAACAGGTGTTTTGGCTTTTTGTTAGCAAGTATGTATTTGTTTTATCGCGGTATAAGCGTTAGGCGCCTGGGCCACACTCCATACAGCTGTTAATAATATCTGGGCCAAATTTTAGTTTGGCATTTAAATCACGTAGGGCAGTACGTAAGCCTTCCTCTATTACTGGGTGGTAAAATGGCATATCCAGCATTTCTGGTACGGTCATTTTGTTTTGCACTGCCCATGCTAGTAAGTGAGCTATATGCTCGGCTTGTGGGCCAATAAACTCTGCACCTAAAAACAAGCCTGTGCCTTGCTCTGCATAAACACGCATGTGGCCTTTGTTTTTTAACATTACTCGGCTGCGGCCTTGATTTTCAAAGCTCACTTCACCTACTTCAAAACAACCACATTCACCTAAGCGTTCGGTTATATGTTTGAAGCTTTCGCCAACCATTGCTATTTGTGGGTCGCTAAACACAGCGGCAATTTTAGCGCGGCGAAGGCCTATACGTATGTCAGGGAAGCGCCCGGCATTTTGGCCCGCAATCGCACCTTGGTCAGAGGCCTCGTGCAATAGTGGAATCATATTGCTGGCATCACCGGCTATAAATATGTTTGAGTCGCCACATTGCATTGTATGTGGGTCAGCATGCGGCACGCCGCGCTCATCTAGCTCTATGCCGGTATTTTCTAAACTGAGTTTATCTACATTAGGGACTCGGCCTGTGGCTGCAAGTACGTAATCAAATTGCTCGGTGTGTTTAGCACCATCTTTATCTGTGTAAGTAAGCTGGGCTTTATCGCCAACTTGCATCATGTCAGACACGTTTGAGTCGGTATCTACAAAAAATTCTTCAGCAAAAACTGTATTTGCATAATCTTTTACAACGGGGTCGGTAAGGGGGCCAATTGCTCCGCCTACACCAAATAGTTTTACGTTTACGCCTAAGCGGCTAAGTGCTTGGCCAATTTCTAGGCCTATTACGCCTGGGCCAAATACGGCCACTGATTCTGGTAGGTCGTCCCAGTCAAATACATCATCGTTAATAATTAGCTTGTCGCCAAAGTTATTGAATACGCCAGGGTATGAAGGGCGTGAACCGGTGGCAATTACAAAGCGTTTAGCAGTAATAATTGTGTGGTCATCAATTTGCACACGGTTAGCATCTAAAAACTTAGCATAACCACGAATTTTATCTTCTTGTGAAATATCGTCTACCGCTTCTACTACGAACCCTACAAAGCGGTCTCGCTCGCTTTTAACACGTGCCATAACTGCTTTGCCATCAATTTCAGGCTTTGAGCTATGTACACCAAATGCAGGTGCCATTTCAATTGAATGCGCGGCTTCTGCTGCGGCAATCAATAGTTTACTTGGCATGCAACCAACGCGTGCACAGGTTGTACCGTACGGGCCTGATTCAATCATTAAAACGTTAGGGGTAAATTGTTTAGCGTTGCGGTATGCGCTTAAGCCAGCCGTACCTGCACCAATAACGACAACATCGGTTTGCAATTCTTTCATAGTGGTATCCTTTATTATTTTCAATCTGAGCGATGAGATTGAGATAGTGGGGCGCGTACGCCCCGCTATTTTTTTACTTAATTAAGCAAAGTGTTTTTCTAAGTCGTCTGAGCCGCCAATGTGTTGTCCGCCAATAAATATTTGTGGAACGGTATCACGGCCAGTAATTGCTTTAAGGCTTGTAAGTGTTGCGCCGGCACCCATTACAACTTCTTCAAATGCGTAGCCTTTTTCTGTTAATAGCTCTTTTGCTTTTTTACAGAATGGGCAACCAGGTTTAGTAAATACGGTTACTGGTTCTGGTTTAGCTTGCTTAGGGTTGATGTAATCAAGCATTGTGTCTGCATCAGAAACCTCAAACGGGTCGCCTGGTAAATCTGGTTCGATGAACATTTTGTCGATAACGCCATCTTTAACTAGCATAGAGTATCTCCAGCTGCGCTTACCAAAGCCTAAATCGTTTTTGTCTACTAACATGCCCATACCGTCAGTAAATTCGCCGTTACCATCAGGTAATAATGTGATGTTTTGCGCTTCTTGGTGCTCTGCCCATGCATTCATTACAAAAGTATCGTTTACTGATACACATACAATTTCATCAACGCCATTTTGCTTAAGTACACCTGCTAACTCGTTGTAGCGTGGTAAGTGGGTTGATGAACACGTTGGCGTAAATGCGCCCGGTAGTGAAAACACAACAACTGTTTTGCCTTTAAAGATTTCGTCAGTGGTTATTGATTTCCATTCTTCGTTTTGACGTGTTGCAAATGTAACGCTTGGGATTGTTTGACCTTCAATATTCTTTAACATAGTTTGTTCCTCTTGATTTGTTGGAGCCATTATGGCGAGAATTTAAATATAGTTCCAATCGTTTGTTTGTATTAAACTAATAGGTGTAGCCTATCAGTTGGAGATGAATTTGAACTTAAAAGATTTAGAGTACGTAAAAGCAATAGCGCAGCATAAGCATTTTCGCAAAGCGGCTGACGCCTGCTTTGTTAGCCAGCCAACACTGAGCGGGCAAGTTAAAAAGCTTGAGCAAGAACTTGGCGTTACTTTGTTCGACCGATCCACCAAGCATGTTACCTTAACAGCGCAAGGTGAACGTTTGTTGACGCAAATAAATTTTATATTAGAGCAAACACAAATATTAAAAGAGCTTGCTGCAACTTCAAACGGGCCACTACAAGGTAAATTAAAAATTGGTGTCATTCCAACAATTGCGCCGTACCTACTGCCTGCGTTACTTACCTCAATGAAAGCGGCGTTTCCTGAGAGCCATTTTTCGTTTATTGAAATGCAAACAGCCACCATTTTAGAGGCGCTAGATGACGGCGAGCTCGACTTTGCAATTTTGGCTGATGTTCCTGAGCTTAAAAATTACCACACTGTTAATGTATACAAAGAAGACTTTATGGTAGCTGTTTCAACCGATAATTCGTTGGCGAGCCATAAAAAAGTGGCATTGAGCGACCTACAAAGTTGCAACCTATTAATGTTAAGTGATGGTCATTGCTTTAAAGATCAAGCCCAAAAGTTTTGTTTTTCTGCCGGGGTTGACGTGTCAAACCAGTATCAAGGTAATAGTTTAGAGACTTTATTGGCGCTGGTGGCAATAAATGATGGGGTAACATTTGTGCCCAAGCTTGCGTGTGCTAAGCGTGCTGGGATTGAGTATTTATCCATTTTTCCAAACCAGCAACGCAACGTAGTTTTGGCGTGCAGAAAACATTATCCGCATTTAGCAGGCGTTGAGCAATTAGCGCAATGGTTGGCAGAGCACCCAAATTTAAAGCGAGCACTTATTTAGCTCTCTTGGCTTACAATTTCAACTACATCGTTTATTTGCACGCCTGGTAATGGTTTATCATCAATGCTGACGGCTATTGCACTTTGCTTATAAAGTTGCTCAACGCGTATGGTGTTAAGTGTAGTAATGGTATGCGGCATAGTATTGCCTTGTGCATCAGTTAAGTAGTTATGGTGCGCTATAGTTAATAGTTGGCCTTTTTTAAGGCCGTGATCTTTGCCTAGGTTTATCACCAATTTATTGTTTTCCATATGCATTATTTTTCCCTTAGTAGGAAAACACGCCATAGCTGCTTGTATATCGTAACTGGCCGTTTGATTTATATCGTTAATACTTTGCCCAAAAGGCGATTGCCAAAACCTATCACTATTAACATCAACTATGGCTGTTTTTTCGAATGGCCATACCGCTTGGGTATGATAACTGTTTTGCCATAATTGCTCGTACGTAGTGCCATCAAACAACATAAACTCAATAGCATAGCTGCGCTGGTAGGTTTCGTCTTGCCAAAAGGCGTAGTCGTTATTGAGTTTATCGCTTGGCGCTAAATTGGTTATTTGGCTTAATAAAACATATTGCGCGTTGCTTCTGGCTGAAAGCTCTTCTAGCTGTGCATTTGAATAGTCGTGTTGCTGATTAAAGTAATTATCCACATTAATGGCTTTGTTATAGTAAGCAACGGGTAGGGCGCTCATTTTTGTGCTTTGCAAAGCACTAAATAACTTTTTACTAATGGCTTTATTTACGTCAAATATTTGACCCATTAAGGCGTGCTCTCTATGCACCAGTTGACTTTGAGTTACAGCAACAAATTTATTAAAGTTACTTTGTGGGCATTGCTCTGTTTGAGCAAATACATCAAGCCTGAGTGTAATGGCAAATTGATCGTTTTGGCGTTGCTCGCTCACCAGCTCTATTTTTTGAATTTCGCCATGGCTACTAATTTTTAGCTGATCTTGCGTTAATACGCCGTCTACCAAGGTTTGTACCGAGCTAACGCGTGCGCCAGAAAACACAAGTGCTTGTGTAATTGCATCTTTAATTGCGGCCGATTTTGCACTGCTAATGTCGCCATTTTGTATTTGTGCATGGCCGGTAGATTCAAACCATTGTGCGTAAGTACTGGCAGAAAACGTTAATAAAGCAGCGCTAGTTACACCTACAAATAGTGACGATAAAAACGTGCTCATACGGGTACTCCACATAAAATTAGTTAATTACGCTTTAGCTAAGCAAGGAGTGCACCAATATTAATACTCAAAGTTAGCTTGCAGTAATTAATGGCATTAAACCTGCATTTATTTACGCAATTAGTTTAAAGGGTACAAATAAATGCGTGCAATTATATTACTTACTTTAGCAAGCCTTGGCCTTGCTGGTTGCAGCAACGTGTTTGATAAACATGTTGAGTACACATATGTAGAGCCAAATAATTATCCCACACTTAAAGCCGTTGGTTATGCGCCTATTAGCTTGCAGCAAGGCGCTAATAAATCACAAAAGCAATTAATGGCAATTAAAGCCTCTAAGCTTGAGGCCTACCGCGAGTTGACTGAGCAAGTTTATGGACAAAAAATTACAGCGGGCACGTCTGTAGCAGGTGCAATTGCACAAAATGATTACATGGAAAGCAAAGTACAGGGGATTATTAAAGGGGCGCAGATTATTAAAACGTACTCTGTTGATGATGTATATGTGACCGAGCTTGAGCTAAATATGAAGCGTGTTCACGACTTATACATAGGCGAAATAAAGCCTCGTGAAGTTAAAAAGGTGACCTACTACTAAGTTGCTAGGGTGGCTAAAAAAACACTGAAAAATATCTCACCCTGCTATATTGAGTGCTATGCTGTTGTTACGAACAATATTTGAGTACATTGTGTAGCACTTAGTCTATGTTTTTAATCTTTTTTACTTTTGGCCTGTAAATGACATTAAGGCCCACTCTTTCCTGTAATAAGCTTTTTTTTTGGTGCAAAAATAACGTGCGCTACTTAGTGCTATTCTTTTTACTTTCAAGTGGCGTGTTTGCGAGTCGTTTAACTATTCAATTTAATACCTTTATAGAATTAATGGGGCAAAAGTATGGCCCTGCACGAGTGACTGTTGCACGCAATTGGCAAAGAATGTTGGTACAAACACAAAATAAACCAGAACAACAGCAAATACTTATAGTAAACAACTTTTTTGCTCGTAATCTGCGTTACCAAACCGATATACAACTTTGGAAGCAAAATGACTATTGGGCTACGCCACTAGAAACGCTTGGCCGCGGTTTAGGCGATTGTGAAGATTATGCTATTGCAAAATATATTAGCTTACGCGCCTTAGGTGTGAGCGACGACAAACTTAGGCTTATATATGTAAAAGCTAAGCTTGCCGGTACAAACAAAACACAAGCACACATGGTGTTAGGTTACTTTGCTACACCTAATGCTCAGCCGCTTATTTTAGATAGTTTAATAACAAAAGTGCTACCTGCTGCAAAGCGTGTTGATTTAAGCCCTGTATTTAGTTTTAACAGCCAAGGTTTATGGGCAAATAACTCGACGAAAAGCGTAGCCAGCCCAACAGCAAGGCTATCGCGCTGGCGTAAAATTTTGGAGCAGACATCACAAGAAGGGGTTATGTGGTAATGGCGTCATTTTCTTTATTTAAGTTTTTCAAAAAAAGAAAAATCACTCTTAGGCAAGAGCTGTGGATCGCCTTGCTGGTGGTGATTTTTGTGGGATTTATAAGTAGTGTGTTAATAAGTACTAACTCAGCTAAAAACTACTTCTCTACCCAACTGTATTTAAAAAATGTTGATAATGCTAGCTCCTTAGCGCTGATGATCAGCCAGCTTGAAAAAGACCCTGTAGAGCTTGAACTTTTAGTGTCAGCCACGTTTGATACCGGCCACTACAAACGTATAGAGCTGCAAGACCCTAATGGTGAGGTTATTGTAAAGCGCGTATTTACTGATACGTTAGAAAATACTGCACCGGCTTGGTTTAGGACGATATATGGTCTTAATGTACAACCAGGTGTTGGCCAAGTTAATAACGGTTGGCAGCAATTTGGTACTTTGTTTGTTGAAAGCCACAGCCAATATGCTGAGCAAGCACTGTGGGAAAGCGCGCTTAAATTGTTTTTTAGTTTTTTAGTGGTTGCTTTTTTTGCCTGTGCAATAAGTGCGTATTTACTACGCAAAATTTTAACGCCACTTGATGATGTGGTGTATCAAGCTAATGCCTTTGGCGATAAGCGCTTTATTAAATCAAAAGTGCCAAAAACCTTTGAATTTGCGCGCCTTGTGCAGTCGATGAATTTATTATCTACCCGCTTTAGCCGCATAATAAAAGAAGACAATAAACGCTTAGAGGAACTGCGATTTAAAGCGCAGCACGATGAGCTTACAGGGCTTGCCAACCGAGAATATTTTAGTGCCACATTAGAAGCCCATTTACAAAAAGTGAAAGATCATGCCCATGGTGCTTTGTTTTTATTTAGGGTCGTTAATCTAGATAAAATAAGTGAATCGGTGAGCCGTGTAGAAATGGTTAACTTTTTACGCCGTTTTTCTCAGGTGTTGACGCAGTTTTTAGAATCTAATCAGGCACACTTTTCAGAGAACTATATTGCCCGTATATCGCATACCGATTTTACCGTTTTATTTAGTGATACTGACGATATACAGGCGCTTAGCGAGCAAATAACCGTACTACATAAATCGATTGTTGATGAATACAAAAACATTGATTTGGCTATTGTACATAGCTGCACCTACATAGAAAAAAACGACACACGCTTTGATTTATTACGTCGCGTAGATGGTTTATTAAAAACAGCAGGCAATAAACCTGGGGTACAAGCTAAAGTTATAGATAATAAACAAAAGAGTGAAATTTTTGATGATTCTACTGGCTGGAAAAAGGCTATTGAAGACGCACTTGAGCAAAAAACTATTCAGTTAAATTGTTTAGAAGTTATGGGCTTTAATGGCACTTTGTTACAGCACCAGCTTAGCTTAAGTTTAGAGTTTGGCGGCCAACATTATAAATCTAGCTATTACTATCAATGGGCTAATCGTTTAAACCTACTAGCACGTTTAGATTGGAGCTTAATTAAGCAAATTGTTAAACAGTATGGTGAAGCGCCGCCAAATGAGCTGATTGCGGTAGAGCTATCGGTACAAACCTTGACAGATGATACCGCACTTGCGTCAGTACTAACGTATCTTTCAGCTTTTCCTGAACTGGCAAAAAATATATGTTTTGATATACGCGAAAATATTGTTGTTAACGAAAAAGATATTTTTAAAGAGTTTTGTGAGCAGGTGCGTTGTATGGGCGCTAAAGTGGCACTAAAACGTGTGGGACCTGAGTTTACTAAGATTAAGAACATTCAAGAGTTTGGTTTAGAAATGCTTAAAATAGATAGTATTTATGCGCATAACATTAGTTACAGTCAAGATAATCAAACGTTTTTACGCGGTGTTTGCACATTAGCCCATTCAATAGGTATTAAAGTAGTAGCACAGGGCGTAACAAGCCAGGATGATATAGATACGCTGGTCAATCTTGGCTTTGATGGGGTAATTAAAGAGTCGTAAAGCGACTCTTTAATAAAAGGGAGCGGTTTAACAATGGCGGCGAATAGGAAAATGCAATTCAGTATTTAACATATAAGCCGTTGTTTATTAAGTTTAACTATAACTGGCGAAGGTTTTGTTATTCTAGCTTAAGCTAGTTACCTTTAACGGCTAACATAAGTTGTACACGGTCGCGCACTTTTAACTTAGTGAAAATTGAGCTCATGTGCTCTTTAATTGTTCGCTCTGTAATATTAAGTGCCTCAGCGGCTTGTTTATTGGTGGCCCCTGTTATAACTATATCAACCACTTGGCGCTCGCGTTTAGTTAAGCTTTGAATATCGCACGCATAAGTGTAATTTATTTGCTGCTGGCTTAGTGCGCCAACAATATTCGATAGCAACTGCCCGGGTAGCCATAGGCCACCAGAGCAAATTGTCTCGAGTACTTGTTGTAGTATTACTTTAGATGCCAGTGCTTCTACATAGCCCCTTGCGCCTGCTTGCAGGGCTGCTCTGAGCTCTTCTATCTCTAGATTTGTGGTCATCACAATAACTGGCAAGCGTTTCTGGGCATATTTTTTTACCAGTTCGAGCCATCCCGACGTGCCTGCTAAAACCCAAATAATACTTGATGTATTAATTTTTTTTGGCTCTTTGGTGCATATTACACAACCTGCAAACGCACTTCGCCAGTGGCTCGACTCTAGATCAGGTTGTGTAATAAATATACTTTGACGCATTCATTTACTCCAATAAATTCAGTTTAGCGTTCTGTCATTGCTTGCGATGTAGCTCTGAGTACGGGCTTAAGTAAATATTCCAAGACGGTTTTTTTACCAGTGATAATATCCACTTGTGTGGTCATCCCTGGAATTATAGTCAACTCTTCTGAAAAGTTATTTTTAGTGGTTTTTAATTGCACTAAATAAAAAGTATTTTCTCTATCGTCGGTAATTGTATCTGCACTTATATGCAGAACCTCGGCTTCTAGTCCGCCATATACTGCGAAATCGTAGGCGCTAAATTTAATCATAGCGGGCTGCCCTGGGCGTAAAAAGGCTATATCTTTTGGCGGTATTTTTGCCTCAACAATAAGTTGATCGTCCAAAGGAACTATTTCTAAAACGTCGCTGCCGGGTTGTAAAATGCCCCCTACGGTATTAACCAATAAACGTTGTACCGTGCCTTTAACAGGCGATTTGATCTCTGTTTGGGCTACTTTGTCGGCAAGCCCTGATTCGGTTTCTTTTATTGACTCTAAACGCAGCAGTGCCTCCGAAAGTTCGTTATTCCAGCGGTTGATCATCGCAAGCTCAACCTCTGTTACCTTGTTTTTAGCTTCGTTGATAGCTGATAAGCTGCGGTTGATAACGGCTTTAGTACGGTTAATTTCGCCATTTAAATCAACTATTTCACGCTCTAACCTAATGATGTCTATATCAGATACTGCGCCTGTTTTTAGCAATGGACGGGTCACTTGCAGCTCTCTGTTAGTTAGCCTTAAAGCGCTTGTATGCTGTTGCAAAGCAGCTTTTGCCTCAATATGATCTTGTCTGCGTTGTTCAAGTTGGCGTTTATGTATAGCGACTTGCTGCTCTAGTTCTTGGCGGTTGCTTAAATATATTGAGCGCTCATGCGCGACCGCCTCGGGAACCTGCTTAACCAGCTCATCAGGAAAAACAAGCTCTTCTTTTCTGGTAAGTGCCTGTAATCTGGCTACTTTAGCGGTGAGTGATTGCACTTTAGATTGGTTTTCTCTAAAGCTTGAGATAAACCGAGTAGGGTCAATTTTGATTAATACGTCACCTTCTTCAACAATTTGCCCTTCTCTAATATTTATTTTTTCTACCATGCCGCCATCGTAAGATTGTACTAGCTGTAATTTATTTGATGGGATAACGCGGCCTTCTCCACGGGCTACCTCATCAAGGGGGGCAAAGCCTGCCCAAATTATAAGCAAAATAAATGCAATGCAAATGAGATATAATAAAAAACGTGCGCTGGCAGGCTCTTGCTGCATTTTTTCCCATTGTGCATCGACCACCCAATCTTGAGATTCAGGAGGCGAAAGCCAGCCTTTAAATAAGCGATTGAAGATTGATGGCTTACCTTTTTTACGGGCTTCTATGGCTTTACTTACCGATTCAAAAGAGCGCTGCTCTAGTGGCTTTTTATTGTCACTCATGATGCTTGCTCCACGGTTTGATTATTTAGTGCAGCAATGACTTTTTGTTTAGGCCCATCGGCCACTATTTTGCCGTTATCAAGTACTATGATGCGATCAACTAGTGCAAGTAAAGATGATCGGTGAGTGACTACAATTAAAGTTTTATCTTGAGTGGCGGTTTTTAAATTTTGAATAATTTTATTTTCACTGTTGTGATCAAGCGATGAGGTAGGCTCATCTAACAGCATAATAGGGGGGTCATTTATTAATGCCCGCGCTATACCTATTGCTTGTTTTTGGCCGCCAGATAGCAAGCGACCTTGCTCACCAACTTGTAGGTCAAACCCATCTGGGTGAGAGTTGATTAAATCGAATAATTGGCTTTTTTCGCATGCGCTAATTATTTGCTCATCTTTAGCATGCCATGCGCTAATAGTGAGGTTGTCTTTTAAGCTACCAAAAAACAATGCTATATTTTGTGGCACATACCCTATGTTATGGCGAAGCTCTGCGGGGTCTATTTGTTGGATATTATTGTTATCAACCATTACGGAGCCTGAGGTTGGGTCGTAAAGGCCTAGAATAAGTTTTTCGAGGGTGCTTTTACCCGAGCCATTGCGCCCCAAAATAGCGACTTTTTCGCCTGCTTTTATTTTAAAGCTAATATTACTAAGCGCATCGCCTGCGTCGTCTTCATATTTAAAACATACGTCTTTAAATTCTATGTCTCCGTTTAATACAGGATGGCTTAACCAATGTTTATTTGGCGGGCGCTCAACGTCTTTTTCCATTATTTCGTTAAGTGATTGCATAGCGATGGCGGCATGATGATATTGCGCAAGCACGGCTGCACATTGACCAAGTGGCCCCATTGCCCGCGATGAAAGTAAGTAAGCGGCGATTAACCCCCCTTGAGTGAGCTCACCTTCTATAACGAGATGAACACCTATGATCATAATGATCACGCCAACGCATTGCTGTATCCATGCTGCACTATTGGAGATTGAACTTGAGATTAAGCGACTTTGTGCATTAACCTGAGCAATATAAATAGTTGATTTTTCCCACGTTGATTGAGTTTTACACTCACTATGAAAACTTTTTACATCTTCAATATTGGTTAAGCTTTCTACAAGTATAGAGTTGCGCATTGAGCTTGCTTTCATGGTTTGCTCTGAAAGCGCTTCAAGTTTTCTATGGGCCGCTATACCATAACTTAACAGTATGAGTGCGCCTGCAATAATAGGTAAGCTTAGCGGCACACCTATTATTGCAATAACAATGAGGTATATAGCCACAAAAGGTAAGTCGACTAGGGCGATAAGTGTGATCGAGCTAAAAAAGTTTCGTACCGCTTCAAACGATTGTATGTTACTAGCAAATGACCCCGCTGATGAGGGCCTATTTTTAAGCTTCATACCCAGTACGCGTTCCATAATAACCGCAGACACTTTTACATCAATACGACTTGCCGCAAGCTCAACAAAGTAGCTACGCACTAGGCGCAATACAAAGTCGGCGGTCAGCGCTATTAAAATACCGATGGCTAAAACCCAGAGGGTTTCGGTAGCGTGATTAGGGACTACCCGGTCATATACATTCATTACGAATAAGGGCATGGCAACAGAGAGGACGCCTAATGCAATCGCCGATATAATGACGTCTTTGTACAATGAACGGCATTCTTTTATAACGCCCCAAAACCACCCGTCTTTAGAGAGCTTTTCGAGCACTGGCGAGCGCTCATCAAACATAAACTCTGGGTGAGCATAAATAATTAAACCTGTTGATTTTTCAATTAACTGATCAAGGCTTTCTTCTACAACAGACTCAGTTAGCTCAGGATAAATAACCTGCACTGTACTGTTTTTGTGATCAATAGCGGTTACTACACATGCTTGATTATTATTTAAAATAATAATGGCAGGTAGTAAAGCTATATTAATCTGGTTGAGAGGTTTGTTTACTACTTTTGATTTAAAGCCCACGCGTTTTGCAGCGCGAGCAAACCCTGAAGGTGTTAAATTTCCATCTGTTAATGGGAGGCCGTTTAATAGGGCCTCCCTCGAAAAATCTTTATCATGAAAGCGGCACAATACTGCTAGGCAATCAACGAGTGCGCCACCATGATCAAGTACATCATTTAATTCCATATACCATCCAATGTTATGTAAAACATTTTAAATTTTTTTTGGGTACCTCTTAACTATCGGTAATCACCGCCTCGATACGGCGGTTTGCCGCATTAGCACGCACTGAAATTTCATTAATGCGAGGCTGGTCAATACCATAACCAAACGATTTAACGCGATTAGGCGCTATACCAAATTGCTCAATAAGTAATTGTGCAACGGCAAATGCGCGTTGCTCAGAAAGTTTACGATTGTATTTTTTATCGCCGTCTAATGAGGCATGACCTTGGATCTCTACCTTTTTGTCAGGGTTATTTTTTAAAAACTCAGCAAGCTTTTCTACCTCTTGTAAATACTCTGGGCGCACTTGACTAGAGTCTGCTGAAAAGGGAATACCTATTTCGACAGAATCAGTTGTTTGGTCATATAAAGTACACCCAGATAAATCTACATTTGTTCCCGCTGGTGTGCTTGGGCAGGTGTCTTGCTCGTTAGGAACGCCGTCGTTATCGTCATCTGCAAAACTCGATGTGCTAGGTTCGGGTGGCATTTCTAAATACCTTGGCATTGCAGTAACGTTCATGTAGGCGTTATCCTGCGCTGCTTTTTTTTGTAAAAACGCTTTGCGTTTAAAGGTGGCAGCTACATCGTAACTTGGGCATATATTTTGTGCGTTATGCACGATTGGGTCATCTGTTAACTCTGTTAATGTTGGGTACTTGTCAGACATAACATTTAGCGCTGGCAATAGTTTACCCATTTCATTAAGCATGGTTAAAACGGCTGTTTGTCTATCGTATTGAGCAACAATGTACGAACGGTTAGATTGAAATGCTTCATTTTCAGCGTCAAGTACATCAAGTAAGGTGCGTTGGCCAATATCAAATTGATCACGGTAGGCTACTTTTACTCTATTTGATGAGTTTTTATAGCTTTCTAGCGTGGGTAATTTTTGCTCTATATTTTTTACATTATGATAAGCAATTTGTAAGTTTTGACGTATATCAATACACGCTTGATCACGTTGATATTTAGCAACATTTACATCTTGGTAGGCTTGCTCAAGATTGGCGCTATCTAGCCCGCCGTTGTAAAGGTTATAGGTTATATCGACACCTACACGGGCTTCGGTTCTGGTTTCGTTTATGCCAAGCTCATCTCTGTCTTGTGTGCCGTAGCGAGCAGAGAGGTCCACATTTGGATGAAATGCAGCTTTTTGTGCTTGAGCATTGGCTTTTTGCGCTTCTATATTATAGAGCGATGCGTAAAAAGCAGGGCTGTTTTTATAGGCTATATCAAGCGCTTGATTAATAGATATGGGCACATTTTGCTCATCTAATTTGGCTTGCTTTATATCATTTACGGGTAGCTCACCAACAACTCTCAAATAACGCGCTGTTACGTCATGCAGGTTAGCGTACTCGGTTAATACATTAGATTGTGCTAGCGATAAGCGCCCACTAATTTGCTCTAAATCGGCTGCTCGGGCAACACCGGCTCCTACACTTTGTTCAATTTGTTGGTATACAGACTCGTGTTCTTGCAGATTTTCTTCCGCGAGCGTCACAAGTTCTTTAAATTTTTGTACATCTAAAAATGCAATAGATGCATCTAACGCTGTTTGCTCTGTTTGTGAGAGTAATTCAAAATACCGAATGAGCTGAATACGCTCAAACCTTTCAACGGTGTTAGATGTTCTAAATCCGTCATAAAGCATTTGAGTAACGCTTAGTTCTGCTGTGTTGCGGTTGTATTCGTCTTCAGTACCGTAGTTTCGGCGTTCATAGCCTGCGCTGGCAGATACGTCAACGCTAGGCAAGTAGCCCGAGCGTGCTGCATCTACGCCATAAATTGATGATTTAAATGTGTGCCATGCTTGTTGTACTTCAGGATTATTTTCAATTGCTTTACTGGTAACGTATGTAAGTGGTGCTACGGAGCTGTCATTGGCGTTTGCCAAATGTGTTGCGCTAAGCGCACTAAGCGTTAAGCCTATGAGCAGTTTTCCTTTTTGCTTTAGTAAAGTATTTTTTGTAATCATTTCTTCCTCTTAAGGTTACTTAGGCTATCAATACCTACCCTATGGTTTAGTCAATAAATACATATTTCGCAAATAATCGTTTCGGCTAACATAAAAATTATTATCTACCACTTTTTTATTTTGAATATTTTTTAAAAACTGTACTTGAGTACAGTACCTAATACGTTTTGCTGTTCTACATTTTAATTAACAGTTTTTAATTCTTATGTTTGAGGTAAGCGAGATGGAATCTAATCAATTATTAGTAATAGACTTAAAAGGGTCAGCTGGTGTTGTTTTAGAAGACGGCACAATTAAGCCACTTGAAGTGGGCGATACTATTACAGTTGGTGATTTGGTGGTTACCGCCGATAATTCATCGCTAACCATTGATGTGCAAGGAGAAACTCTGTCGATTCCTGCTAATCAAAACGTAAAAATCACTCCTGATTTATTAGCTCAAGAAGCCCGTGATAGCAGCGAAACGACCGTGTTTGAAGAAAGCTTAGATGCGGCTATTGCAAGCTTAGAACAAAATGATAATAACGACGGTCAAACGGCGGCTAACTCTGATGTGACAGACTTTTTAGAAGCGTTAGAGGGTGATGGCGATATCCTAGATAATTTAGAGGCAACAGCCGCAGGTGGTGCTGGTGGCGCAGGCTCTGGTGGGGGCAACTCATTTGTGCAACTGACACGTATTTCTGAAGGGGTTAACCCTAACAGTGTTGCCTTTGATTCAAGCTTTGACCCTAGTTCAGCCGAGGCTGTTAATTTACGTGATACCACTGACGGAGTGGTAACCGATGATGGTATCGGCTCTATATCATTAAATGAAATAGGTTTGACGAATTCTTCTCAGCCGACAATTAGCGGTACTAGTGACAATTTAGTTGGCGAGACAGTAAATATAACTGTGACAGATGAAGATGGTAACTCTCAAGTAGTTAGTGCCGTTATTGGCCCTGATGGCACATTTGAAATTACTTTGCCTAACCCGATAGCAGATGGGCCTGTTAGCGTTGTTGTAGAGGCAACAGATCCTGATGGTAATGCGTTTAACGATGCTATTTCTATTGAAATAGATACCACCGCACCGGTCATTAATATTGACCCTGTTGCCGACTCTGCATCTCAAACTGTGACGGTTACGGGATCTGTAGCGGGTCTGAATACTGGCGATAACGTTTCGGTAACACTTACCGATAGCACAGGCACACAACAAACGATTGTTACTCAAATTGATGCACAAGGTAACTGGAGTATTACAACTACATCGCCTTTAGCTGAAGGGGAGTTTAATGTTAACGCAGTGGCTGTTGATGCCGCTGGAAACCAGGCAATTGATCAAGCGGTAGCGAGTGTAGATTTAACAGCACCAGAAATTACAATTACAGTAGCGGGCGAAACTAATAATGCGACTCCGCCATTAACGGGTACTACAACGGGTGTACCGCAGGGAACTGAAGTAACAATAACAGTGACCGATAGTGCAGGTGAAGTTCAGCTTTTAACAGCTATTACCAATGAAGATGGCAGCTGGTCTGTTGATGTAGGTGTAGCATTACCTGAGGGTAACTTTACTGTTGATGCGCAAGTGAGTGATAGTGTTGGTAACCAAGCTCTTGCAAGTGATACAGGTATTATAGACTTAACAGCGCCCATTGTGGAAATTGACGCAATTGCCGATACACAAGACACAACCCCTGTTATTACAGGTTCTGCACAGGATGTGCCAGAAGGCTCTGTGATTAGCGTAGTTATTACCGATATTAATGGCCAAACTCAAACGCTGTTAACGCAAACAAATGATGACGGCAGCTGGTCTGTAAGTGTTTCTACCCCTTTAGCGCAAGGTGAGTTTGAAGTTAGTGCAACCGTAACTGACACTGCGGGTAATGAAGCACAAGCTGTACAGCAAGGGTTAGTTGATTTGACTAGCCCTGAGATAACAGTTACAGCTATTGCAGATACTAATGATACAACGCCTACTTTTGTAGGACGTGTTGAAGGAGCACCAGAGGGTTCTGTAATTACGGTTTTAGTAACAGATAGCGACGGTAATGTACAAACCTTAACAACAACGCTTGAGGCTGATGGCACGTGGAGTGTTGAATCGCCCAACGCTATTCCTGGCGGAGATTTTAGTGTTACTGCAACAGTGAGTGACCCCGCAGGTAATGAAGCATCAGCACAAACAAGTGGTGAAGTTACATTTGCCCCTATTTCTATTCAAATTGATTCTATTGCCGATACAAACGATACCACGCCATTTTTAAGTGGTAATACCGGTAATGTGCCTGCTGGTACCACTATAACCCTAACTATTACTGCAAGCGATGGCAGTACGTTTAACCTTTTAGCAGTCACTCAAGAGGATGGTTCTTGGAGCGCTCAAGTTACACAGCCTCTGCCTGAAGGGGATTTTACTGTCGTTGCAGCTGTTATAGACAATGCGGGCAATGAGGCACAAGCAAGTACGGTTGGTAATGTAGATTTGACCGTAAGTATTAATTTTATTATTGATACAAATGATACTACGCCAACAATTAGCGGTACTACGCAAGATGTTGATGCAGGGGCGGTGGTTACAGTTACCTTTACAGGCAGTGACGGCGCAACAGAAACGGTGCAAGTTACAACAAATGCTGATGGTACATGGTCAATCGAAGCAACCGATGAGTTGGTGGAAGGTCAATTTACGGTGGTTGCAACAGTAACCGATGCTGCTGGCAACACAGCCTCTGCTACTGAAGTAGGTGAAATTGATTTAACCGATCCGGCAATTACTGTTAACCCAATTGCAGATACCAATGATACCACTCCAAGTGTTACAGGTAGCGTAGTCGATGTTCCACAAGGTACTGAGGTCACTTTATTAATCACCGATAGTGATGGTAATCAGCAAACGATTACTGCAGTAACTAATGCGGATGGAAGCTATAGCGCCGATATACTTAATGAGCTTAGCGAAGGTGACTTTACCGTTACTGCTAGTGTTAGTGACGAAGCTGGCAATAGCAGTACAGCAACGGTTACTGGCACCATAGATCTAACCGCACCTAGCGTAACTATAGCTAATATTGATGATACAAACGATACAACGCCTACTATAAGCGGCTCTACACAAGGTTTAGCAGCGGGTAGTGTGGTTACTGTGATTGTTACAGATAGTGCAGGGGCTGAGCAGCAATTTATAACGGCTATAAATGGTGATGGCACATGGAGTATCGATGTCCCACAAGCATTAGCTGAGGGTGAGTTTAGTGTGGTGGCAAATGTAAGTGATAGTGCAGGTAATAGTGCGCAAGACTCACAAACGGGCACTATAGATTTAACTGCACCTACTATCAGTGTAAATGATTTTACTGACTCTAGCGATTCAACCCCTGTATTTAGTGGTACCACAACGGATGTTGAGCCTGGTAGCTCGATCACGGTACTAGTAACAGACTCAAATGGTGACTCGCAAACCCTAACGGCGGTCGTTGCAGAAGATGGATCTTGGCAAGTGGGAGCTACAGCCCCTATAGCTGAAGGAGAGTTCACAATAACGGCAACAGCCTTAGATGCAGCGGGTAATGAAGCCTCAGCTACAAACACTGGCGTTATAGATACCACGGCACCAACCTTATCGGTAAACCCAGTGGGTGACACAAATGACACCACTCCCACTATTTCAGGTACAGCAACCGGCGAGCCAGAGGGCACGGTTGTGACCATAACCGTAACAGATGAAGCGGGTAACCCACAAACCATTACGACCGAAGTGCAAGCCGATGGCACCTTTAGTGTGGATGTGCCTAATGAGTTAAGTGAAGGT
>Ga0209452_1000106_pt1 | contig 31482 bp, 26 predicted proteins | sample WorMetimpBELIZE1_FD_187388 | JGI IMG/M metagenome (GOLD analysis project Ga0209452, IMG submission 187388) | Marine gutless worms symbiont microbial communities from Max Planck institute for Marine Microbiology, Germany - Olavius imperfectus... | ecosystem: Host-associated > Annelida > Digestive... | reverse complement strand
GTGCTTTAAAAGGTATGCGCATTTCAACCACATACCCTTGGTCGGTAATTTTACCTGCACTATCCCATATTGCATCCCACGAGGGGTCCGACTGCCAGCCGTCAGTATCACTCATTCGGGTATCCCCTTGTGCACCAAGGGGGTTTACATAAAACTCGTAAGCTGAGCGTTCATCGTTAAAAGTATCAATAATTAAAATGACCGTGTCATCTTGCCAAAGCGTATCCCTGTCACGTAGTGAAGCCGTTATTTCACTCGGCTTAGGATCTTCAGCAATAAAGGCAACATATAAATTTCTCCCATCTTCATACATATAAGCATCGGTTTTAACTGGTGGGGTGCCTTTTTCGTTAGGCTCATCTTGAAAGGCTAAAGAAACGAATGTGGCATTTTGCCAATGTGGTTCATCCAATACGCCATCAACAGTAATATCGGTATTAATATGTGATAACGCATACTGCGTTTTATCAGCGGCCACGATAGAAGTTGTATACGAAAGTGAAAATAAGAGTGTAAATAAAACACTGAAGTGTTTTTTTATAGTTATTAAATACTGCATAAACATCCATTTAGAAAACACTTACCTTAAAAAGGTAAATTAATTCACGCAGTGTAATTTAAGTTGATACATTTGTTAATAGCTTGATACTAAAAACAGTGGCTTTTTTAACTAATTAATATTAAAGGCTTAATTTAAATGTTAGGTTTCAATTAACTCAAGTTTATTGGCAACGCCGTTCCATTTATCTGCATCATTTGGGGCAGGCTTTACCTCAACAATACGTGGCCACACTAATGCAAGCTCTGCATTAAGCTCTGTAAATTCTTTTTGATCTTCAGGTAGCTCATCTTCTTGAAAGATTGCTTCAGCTGGGCACTCAGGTACACATAATCCACAATCTATACAGTCTATTGGGCTTATAGCTAAAAAATTAGGGCCTTCGTAAAAGGCATCTGCAGGGCATACTGCCACACAATCTGTGTATTTACATTTAATACAGTTTTCGGTGACCACAAACGCCATAATTGTTTAAACCTAGTAGTTAAATATTTAGAGCGCGGATCATACCCAACCTTATTAAAAACACAATAAATATGTGCCATATGTGAGCAATTTAACGTAATATACCCGCCCTTAATGTATAGCCATTGCGTGCCCTACACTGCTTATTGTGAGCGGATACCATTACCGCTAAGACACCTAAAAGAGATAATAATGATACGTTTAACTGAGATAAAGCTGCCGCTTGATCACAACGAAGATGCGATTGGCCAAGCCATAGTCGATAAACTAAAAATACAGCCTGAGCAATTACACAGCTACAATGTGTTCAAACGTGGGTACGATGCCCGTAAAAAAACGGCTATTATGCTTATTTACACTCTCGATATTGAAGTAGATAACGAAGAGATGCTGTTAAACGCATTTGCAAAAGATCAGCACGTAAAACCTGCCCCAGACACCTCATATAAATTTGTTGCACAAGCCCCCGTTAATCTTACCGAGCGCCCTGTTGTAATAGGTTTTGGACCATGTGGATTATTTGCAGGTTTAGTACTGGCTCAAATGGGGTTTAAGCCAATTATCTTAGAGCGCGGTAAAGAAGTGCGTGAACGTACCAAAGACACCTTTGGTTTTTGGCGAAAACGTACCCTTAATACAGAGTCTAACGTGCAGTTTGGCGAAGGGGGTGCAGGTACATTTTCAGACGGTAAACTATACAGCCAAGTAAAAGACCCAAAGCATTACGGCCGAAAAGTTATCACCGAATTTGTAGAAGCTGGCGCACCAAGTGAAATTTTATATGTAAGTAAACCACACATTGGGACGTTTAAACTGGTTACCATGATTGAAAAAATGCGCGCGCGTATTATTCAATTGGGTGGCGAAATCCGCTTTAGTACCCGCGTAGACGACATTCATATAGATGATGGACAAGTAACCGGCTTAACACTGTCAAATGGTGAAAAGCTAAATACCCGCCATGTAGTACTTGCAGTGGGGCATAGCGCCCGTGACACCTTTAAAATGATTCACGATAAAGGCATTTATGTAGAAGCTAAACCGTTTTCAGTGGGCTTTAGAATCGAGCACAGGCAATCGATGATTGATGAGTGTCGCTTTGGGCCTAACGCCGGTAATCCCATTCTCGGCTCTGCTGATTATAAGCTTGTTCACCACTGTGATAACGGTCGCACTGTTTACAGCTTTTGTATGTGTCCCGGAGGTACAGTTGTCGCCGCCACTTCAGAAGAAGGCCGCGTAGTAACAAACGGTATGAGCCAATATTCGCGTAGTGAACGCAATGCAAATAGCGCTATTGTAGTGGGTATTACTCCAGAAAAAGACTTCCCTGGTCACCCGCTAGCTGGCATTGACTTGCAGCGTAAACTAGAAGAACAAGCCTATGCATTAGGTGGTAGCAACTATGATGCACCAGCACAATTAATTGGCGATTTTTTAAAAGGAAAAGCATCGGGCAATTTAGGTGATGTACAACCGTCGTTCACACCAGGCATAAAGCTCACCGATTTATCTAAGGTACTTCCGCAATTTGCAATTGATGCAATACGCGAAGCTATTCCAGCCTTTAATAAGCAAATTCGTGGCTTTTCAACTAACGATGGTTTATTAACGGGTGTAGAAACCCGTACATCGTCACCTATTAGTATAAAGCGCGATAAAAGTTTCCAAAGTATCAATACCAAAGGTTTATACCCAGCGGGTGAAGGCGCAGGCTACGCAGGTGGGATATTGTCGGCAGGTATTGACGGTATTAAAGCGGCTGAAGCCGTTGCACTTTCGATGATTGAAAACGCTTAATCCGATTTTTAAGTTATTTACCGAAAGCCTCACTTTGTGAGGCTTTTTTGTGCTAAATGTATAATAAATAACAATTAGCGGCTTAATAGAATGACCAAAACAACCATTATTTCTTTAATTTGTGTGCTTTGTATATTTAGTGCTAAAGCAAATAATTTAAAAACTATAGAGCAAATTCACGCAGCCTATAAAAACAAAACGACAAATGCACAACACGTTACACAAGCTTATATAAACCGAATAGAAAAACTCAACCCACACTATAACGCTGTGATTAATATCGATCCCTCAGCTATTGAACAGGCTAAAGCGCTAGATTTACTCTATGCAAATTCTAAATGGGCCGGGCCACTTCACGGTATACCCGTTCTACTTAAAGATAACATAGAGACCAAAGGTAAATTACCAACTACTGCGGGCTCTTTGGCTTTAAAAAACAATATTACTAATAAAGATGCTTTTGTAGTTAAAAAACTACGAGAAGCAGGTGCTATTATTTTAGGTAAAGCAAACTTAAGTGAATGGGCCAATTTTCGGTCTTCGTACTCTTCTTCTGGGTGGAGCGCAGTAGGTGGACAAACACATAATGCTCACGATAAAACTAGAAACCCGTGTGGCTCTAGTGCTGGCTCTGCAGTGGCCGTAGCACTTAACTTTGCACCAATTGCACTGGGTACAGAAACCGATGGCTCTATCACCTGCCCCGCATCAGTTAACGGTGTATATGCTATAAAACCAAGCATGGGCCAAGTATCACGCAATGGAGTTATTCCCCTTTCAAGCAGCCAAGACACTGTTGGGCCTATGGCTCATACCCTAAAAGATGCGCTACTGGTGCTTGCAGTATTACAAGGCGAAGATAAAAAAGATGTATCAACACATGAGTTTGTTTTAAATTCAAAACAGTTAACGGCTAAATCAACACTTAAAATTGGTGCGCTACCAAGTGATAAATTTACCATTCAAACTCAGCAACTTTATAAAAAGAAATTAAATGCGCTTAAACAAGCAGGACATACCGTTACTAAAATAGAAGTAACCGACAATCTAGATACTTTATTCGCGGATGAATACTACATTTTACTTTACGATTTTAAAGCTGAAATAAACCATTACTTATCTAACACACCAAAAGAAGTAAAAACTAAAAGCTTAGAGGCACTCATTAACTTTAATAATCAAAATAAAGAAACAGAAATGCCCTACTTCGGACAGGATATACTTACTCAGTCACAGGCAATTGATTTAACAAATAAAGATAAATACCAGCGTGTTAAAACACGCTACCGTGCACTGGCTAAATCAGCAATTACTAATTTATATAAAAATAATGATATAGATATCGTTATTGCACCAACACTATCACCAGCGTGGAAAACCGACCTCATTAACGGTGATAATTTTAAAGGCAGCAGCAGCTCTTTGCCCGCAATAGCAGGCAGCACTCATATAACACTCCCTATGGGCAAGGTAAGTAACTTACCGGTTGGGTTATCTGTTATTGCTAACATAAACCAAGAGCAAGCTGCGTATACATATGCTGAAATAATTGATAAAACACTTTCATTAAATACAAAAAAACCTGAGTAAACTCAGGTTTTTTTTAATTAAAATTCGCGTTTTAGCTTACTTTTTAAGGGTAAGCTTGGCGCCTTTTAAGCTTTTACGCACATTGGAAATACGTGAACGGTTAACTGCACGCGCTTCGCCAGTTGCCTGGCCTGATGGCTTATTAGTTCGACTACGACGTAAGTGCGCTGGCTTTTTGCCAATTTTATCAATCAGCACATCGCGGCTACTTACTTCATAACCTTCTAAATAAACACGCTTAATTTTTTGGCCAATTAACGACTCTATTTCGAATAAAGTGCTTTCTTCTTCACGGCTTACAAACGAAATCGCTTGGCCTTGACTACCTGCTCGGCCTGTACGGCCGATGCGGTGAACGTAATCTTCAGCAAGCCAAGGTAAATCAATGTTTATTACACGTGGTAAACCTTCAATATCAATACCACGTGCAGCAACCTCAGTCGCCACTAAAACACGGACTTTACCTTCTTTAAACTCACGAAGTGCGCGTCGGCGGTTACCTTGCGATTTATCACCATGACAAACAGTGGCAGATATACCATCAAGGTTAAGCTCTTTAACCAGCTCATCCGCTGTTTCTTTCATGTTTACAAACACAAGCACCTGCTGCCAGTTCTTTTTACCAATCAGCTCAGACAAAAGCTCTTGCTTACGGCGCTCTTCAACCGGGTACACAACGTGTTTTACCGTGCTTGCCGTGCTGTTTGTTTGATCAACACGTACAATTTCAGGCTGTTTTAATACTTTTGCCGCAAACTGCTTAATAGCCGCTGGGAACGTAGCTGAGAAAAGTAAAATTTGGCGCTGCTCGTCACAACTTTTAATCACACTTTGCATATCATCAATAAAGCCCATATCAAGCATACGGTCAGCTTCATCAAGCACTAAGTGTTTAACGCTTGCTAGGCTTACATTACCTAAACGAATATGATCAAGTAAACGCCCAGGCGTTGCAACAACAACATCTACACCATCTTTTAATGAATTTGCTTGGCCTGCGGTATTAACACCACCAAACAAGCTCACTACTTTTAAAGCGGTATATTTTGCATAAGCTTTAAAGTTATTAGCTATTTGCTCTGCAAGCTCACGCGTTGGCGCAAGTACTAATGCGTGAGGCGCATTGCTAGTGTTTAGCTCAGATTCAGTTAATTTTTGAATGATAGGTAAAGCAAACGCTGCCGTTTTACCCGTGCCTGTTTGGGCACTTGCTAAAACGTCTTTACCTTTACGAACAGCTGGAATTGCTGAACGCTGAATGGGCGTTAGGGTGTGGTAATTAAGTTCGTCTAACGCCTGAATAAGTTCAGGGGAAAAACTAAAAGATTTAAAATTCATGCTGTATAACCTGCGGCCACATTTATCAAGGGCCGCAAATTATACAGCAAAAACGCGTCAACAGTTAGTTTTAAACAATATTACTATTTAAATATTTTGTTTTATTAAAGTACCTTACCTGTAAGCCAAGAGTTTCTTTCACAAAGTAGCCGCAGTCTCACTTCTCGCAAAAATATTTACCTCATAAAAATTTACAAAATATACTTATTATTAATTTTTTTAAACGTGTTATTGCTCTACAGCTTTCTTATGTATAGAATTCAAGCCCCATTTAAGGGACATTTAAATAAGGATTTAATAATGATAAAAAGATGTTTAGCTGCAGCAGTATTAGCAAGTGCTTTCGTAGTAACCCCAGCGCAAGCAGATGTTAACCCATGGCAACAATGTGGTATAGGCGCAATGGTTTTTCCTGATAATGGTACAGCCGCTGCTATCTCAAACATTATTTGGGATTTAGGTACAACAGCTGTTTCTTCAAATGTTTCATCTGTAGAAAGCTGTAAAGGTGCAAACGTTAAAACTGCACAATTTATTCAACAAACATTCCCAATCTTAGAGCAAGAAATTGCACAAGGTGAAGGCGAGTACATCTCAGCAATGCTAAATGTACGTGGTTGTGACAGCGCTGCTCACACACAAATGATCTCAACAATACGTAATGATTTTGCTCAAACATCTGTAAACGATGCTCAGGCTCTTTACACACTTGTTGAAAGCAATATTGCTAGCCAGTTCTCTGCTAACTGTTCTGCAATATAATATATAAAAGGGCTAATTTAGCCCTTTTAACCTTTTCTACCCCAAGCCCGTTGGGTATTTATGAAAATTTATTATTCAATAATTTTTATTTTTTTTATTGCTTCGTTTAATATTCAAGCATCTGTAACATTAAAACAATTAGCACAACATCCCACATGGCTAAGTTTAGGCCATTACAAAAAACCAGCGTTTGATGAGAGCTATATTACAAACACATCATTTTTTATATCTTCACTGGGAGCAACAAGCCCATTTGAAGAGCTAAAAGCGACAGTACAAAGCTTTAACAAAAACCCACTAACACAATGTAAATATCCTGCACGATACACCTGGCTACAAAAGCAAGGGTTAACATTTACGCAGCCTAAATCATCCTGTACTGAACTAGACCAATGGCGAGATGAGCACCCTATACATTCTATAAGTCTCATATTTGCATCTGGTTATATGAGTAATCCGGCATCACTTTATGGGCATTTGTTGTTAAAACTAAATCGGTCATCGGTCGAAAATAATAAATTGCTTGATTACAGCATAAATTATGGTGCTCATGTACCGGATAACGAAAATGGTCTAGTTTATATAACAAAAGGCTTGTTTGGCGGTTATAAAGCAGGGTTTTCGGATCAATTATTTTACCGTCATCAACATAATTACGGTGAAATAGAACTCAGAGATCTTTGGGAATATAAGCTTGCCTTAAAAATTGACGATACAAAGTTTATTGCTAATCATTTATGGGAAATACTCGGTGCGCAATTCGATTACTATTTTGCTGATGAAAACTGCGCGTTTCATATTGCGCAACTAATAGAGCTTGTTATAGGAGAGCAGTTAACAAATAACAGCTCGCCATGGATGATCCCTACAACTGTTTTTTCAAAGTTAAATCAGGCTAGTTATAACAATAAAAAGCTGGTGCAAGAGTTACGCTTTACGCCATCTCGAACCACTGCTTTTATTGAGTACATGAAAAAACTGACTGCCAACGAATCAACCATTGCAGAGCAAATATACAAAGCACCTGACTCTCTTGAGCAAGATGATTTCATCTCACTCAATATAAAAAGTAAAAAACGAATTATTGAAACATTATTTGAGCTAGTCCAATTACAGCAAATAAAAAAACACAATATTAACCATATTAAAAGCTTAAAAAAGGCGCTTATTAAAATGCGTTTAACGCTTCCAATTGGTAATGAAGTGCTTGTTTCATCATATCCCCAGCAAGCGCCTCACAAAGGACAAAAACCGTCAAATATGTCTGTTTCTTCAACTCAGGTAAACAAACAACACAACTTTGGTTTGGGGTTTAGACTCAGTTATTTTGACTCTTTAGCGCCAGATGTTGCACGCATTGCGTTTTCCAATTTAGAAATGGTTGATACTGAAGCCTCTATTTTAAACTCTAATTTGTATCTAGATAAACTGCACTTACTGGATTTAGAGTCATTTTCACCAGCCTATGTTAAATGGCCAAAAGAGAATAATTTTTCGTGGAAAATCAATGCTGGTTTTGAAAGACAGAATACACTTTGCCAAAGCTGTACAAACACGTTTGTAATGGGTGGAATAGGTAAGTCTTATCTGGCCAATAATAAAACCCTGATCTTTACGCTTGCTAACGGGTATATTGGAGATCTTGCTGCTACAGACGATATTTATGATGCATCGTTAGAACTAGGTTTAATAACAACACTATACTCAGATATTAAACTAAGAGCTTCTCACGAACAATTTATATCAGGAAATGATGATAAGTCATCAACCCAAGCTGAAATATCAATTCCTATAAATCAAAATTTTGATATTCGCGTTAGTTACAAACATTCAAAGCTAACAAGCTGGAAACTTAAATTAAATTATTACTGGCAATAAAAAAGGCCAAAAGTGAAATTATTTACGCTTTACTTTTAGCCTCATACCTTAATTAAGAGAGGGTTAATACTTCATCGCTGTTAAGTAAACTAGCCTTGCCACCAACTACATCCGCATCATTTAACTGATTAATAAGTGGCAACCCTATTTGTTGCTGCTCATCGCTCAGTGGCACGTACGGTAATCTAAATACGGGGTTTACCGCGCCTGTCATCATCATTGCGGTGTTTATTGCAATCGGGTTTGGCTCGCAGAATAGCCAGTTCATTAAAGGTTGTAATGAGGTATTTAACGCATCGTTTTTGGTATCCATTAACTGGCGGAACAACCCAGGAATAAGATTAGATGTCACCGATATAACACCGTGTGCTTTGTGGACATGGCGTGCATCGTGTGCTTCGTCATCGTTACCTGACCAACACGCAATACCTTGCTGTTCGTAATGGGCAATGCGCTCGTTACCACCACATTCTTTTACGCCAATCAAATTAGGGTGTTTTGCTAATGGCTCAATAATATCAGGGGTCAAATCTTGCCCAGTGCGCCCTGCTACGTTGTAAATAAACGCAGGGCCAATATCAAGTACTCGTTTAAAGTGCTCTTTAACACCGGCAATAGAGGTACGGCCATAATATGGGTTAATTTGCAGCGCAGCATGCATACCGCTCGCAAAGCCATATTTAGTGGCTTTAATCGCTTCGCGGGAATTATTGCTACCCGTATTTCCTACAATTAACAGCTTATCGCCATATTTATTTGCACTGTGCGCAATAAGCATTAAATGCTCTTCCCAGTTCATTAACTGGCCTTCGCCGGTTGTACCACCAACCACAATGCCATCTACACCCGCTGCGATTTGTATTTCAACAAGTTCATCGTATTTAGCCAGGTCTATGTCGCCATTGGCTAGGTATGGGGTTTTAATAGCGGTAATTAAGCTTGCTTGTTTAATTTGTTCTAGGGTGCGCATAAAAATTCATTATTTATAAAACTTGCGCTATTTGTAACATACTTGCACGCATTTTTGCAGGCCTAAGCGAATAATAAACCTAAAATGGCTTGTATTATTTAGTTTGATAATACAAAATACAAATACTGTACATTTAAACAGTATTTGTATTTTTAACTTTAAGCGAGCCATTATGCGTTTATCTAACTACTTAGCTACTCATTTTTACAATACCGATGAGCTTTGCCATGCTTTAAATATTGATGCCGAGCAACTAGATACATGGCAGCTGCAAAGTATTTTTCCTAAGCCCAGTTATTGTATAAAAAGCCAACTAAGTTGCAGCTCATACTCTGGTTTGTATGAATGCGAAGAGTACGATGACTATTACCCGCGCGGCTGTGTAAACTGGGGGCAAGGGCTTTTAAAACAAAAAATTGAATCATCGAGTAATGCATTTAATTACTTTGCTCAGCAATACACGGCAAGCCTTAATAAACTAGCACAACAAGGGTTTATTTTTAATGAAGAGCTATTTGGCTGCGAAATAGACGAGCACCTTCAGCAAGTGTGGCAGCAGTTTTTATGCAGCAAATACGGTGTACTAACGCAAAATGGTTTAATTGACGAGATAGTATGTGTGGATATAGGCCGCCTATTGGTAGACGATATTACTGAATTGCGCACTAAAGTAAGCTTGAATCAAGATGAGCGAACACAACTGCACCCCGTTATAAAACTATTAAACAAAGCGCTAGGCCACGGTGCCGAGCATGAAAAACAGCAGACCCTACGTACGCGTTATATAGATGCACTGATTTTAAAGTACGATTTATCAATTAAATAAATATAGGTCAGGCATTAATGTAAATTCACTATATTCATTTAATGGCGATGCATGTTACATCGCCACGATACGAGTTAAATTGCCCTGCACAAGATTACTTTTTCTAGCCAATAGTATTGAACACTTCAATATTACTATTTGTTACTAGCCCGGTCACTTGAGTGCCAAAAACTTTGAAGTGTGGCTCATCTTTATGCGCTTCAAAATGCTCATCAGATGCCCATTGCTCACTGACTAAATAAGTCGTTTGGTCATCATCACTTTTGACCGATAACTCGTAACGCAGGCAACCCACTTCTTGACGTGAGTACTTTTGTAGGTTTTCAAGCGCGGTGAGTACGACATCTGCGTCAATATTGTTGCTCGTAATGGTAGCAATTACCGTTAACATACGAAGTCCTTATTAAAATAAAGGTGTAGCACAGCTACACCTCTGTAGGTTTTATATAGTCAATTATTCATCCCACTGTGGGGCAAAATCAGGCGTTGCTTGGCGGTCGCCGCAATCAAGTCCGTCAATACGGGCAATATCTTCAGCGTCTAACTTAACGTGGTCGTTAAAGTTATCTTCTAAGTTTTTACGCTTAGTTGATGATGGGATGGTAGTCATGCCGTTGGCATTAATCCATGCAATAACCACTTGCGCTGGTGATGCTTCATGCTTTTTAGCAATATCAATAATGGTTTCGTCTTTGAGTACTTTACCTACTACAAATGGCATATACGCTGTAACATGAATGTCGTGCTGATCACAAAAAGCGCGTAGTTTTGTATTGGTTAAATAAGGATGCACTTCAACTTGGTTAGTAAATATTTCTCGCGAATCCAGTGTTTGCATTGCTTCGTTTAGGTTGGCAATAGTAAAGTTAGAAACACCAATGTGCTTTGTTAAACCAAGCTGTTTAGCTTTTAAAAGCTCCGTTAAATACTCACTCATAGGCTCATCATTTGAAGGCGCCGGCCAATGAATAAGTAATAAATCAACAGAGTCTACTTGTAACTTTTCTAGTGACTTTTCAACGCTGGCAATAAAGTCAGTTTTGTTAAGCTTGTTGTTCCACACTTTGGTGGTTAAAAATATTTCGCTGCGCGGAATGTTGCTGTCTTTTATGGCTTGGCCTACTTGCTCTTCGTTACCATAAATTTGTGCTGTATCGATATGACGAAATCCTACATCTAACGCCATTTTTACTGAGTTGTAGGCGGTATCGCCTTCTAAACGAAATGTTCCCATGCCTAAATCTGGCATTTCAATTACACGTTGTGTCATGGCTCTGTCCTTATAAAATAATCGGTTAAAAATACAAACTGCTTAAGTTTTTCGAAATACACCTTTTACTTCTGTGTCGTCATTTAAAATTAATGACCTCAATACAGGTAATGAGGCCATTAATTTGAGTTTCAACCTTAGCAAAAAGATGGTTTACGCAGGCTGAACTTCTCGCTTATCTAACATGCCACTGTAGCGGGTTGCCAGTAATGCCAGTACCGATATTATTGCACCTATCCAAGCTGTATCTTGAAGTGACATACCCTCTACTACACTGCCACCAATAATTGAGCCTAGAGCTATACCAATATTAAACGCTGCTATGTTTAATCCCGATGCGACATCTACCGCATTAGGGGTATGCTTTTGCGCTTGCTTAACAACATAGAGCTGTAAGCCCGGTACGTTACCAAACGCAAATGCACCCCATACTAAAATAGTCAGTACGGCTGCAACTTTTGATTCCATCGTAAAGGTAAATGCCAATAAAATAATTGTTAACGCGCTAAATATAATACTCAATGCGCTAATTGGGCCGCGTTTATCTGCCAGTTTACCGCCCCAAATATTACCAATAGCGACAGATACACCATACACAAGCATAATTAAACCAATCGCTGAAGGAGCAAAACCTGTTTGCTTCTCTAGAATAGGTGCTAAGTAAGTAAACGCAGTAAACGTGCCGCCATAACCTAAAATTGTCATTAAATACACAAGTAGTAAGCGAGGTTTTACAATAACCTGAAGCTGCTCTTTAAACGTAGCAGGAATAGACTGCTTTAAATTTTTTGGCACTAAAATAGCGCTACCAATTAACGCAATTAAACCCAGTAGCGACACCACTAAAAACGTTGCACGCCAGCCAAAGTGTTGACCAATCCATGTCCCTAGCGGCACACCCGTTACTAGTGCAACAGTCAGCCCGGTAAACATAATAGCAATAGCACTGGCTTCTTTATCTTTACTCACTAAGCTTGTAGCAATCATAGAGCCAATTGAGAAAAACACACCGTGAGCCAGGCCTGTTAGTATGCGAGCTAATATTAATGTTTCGTAGCTCGGTGCTTGCCATGCAAGTAAGTTACCTAACACAAATAAACCCATTAAGCTTATAAGTACTATTTTACGGTTCCAACGCCCGGTTAGCGCAGTCAGTACCGGTGCACCAATGGCAACCCCAACTGCATATAAACTAACTAGCAAACCCGCTGACGGTAGACTTACGCCTAAATCGTTTGCAATAGTAGGCACTAATCCCACTATTACGAACTCGGTTGTTCCTATTGCAAATGCGCTTAAGGTGAGCGCCCACAAAGCCAATGGCATAATTAAGTCCTCATTATTAGTTAAGGCTTACAGTTTGACTAAAAATGTGTTTGCAAAAAATAGCATTAGTGACAAAATACTTTTGTAATTAATGCAAAAGTAAGGTGCTAACGTATGGCTCAGCATGCAAAAACCGAAGACTTAGAAATGTTTTTAACCGTAGTAGATAGCGGCAGTTTTTCAGCAGCAGCTAATTTGCTTGATCAGCAAGTAGCAAAAGTGTCGCGGGCCGTGTCTCGCCTTGAAAACACGTTACAATGTACATTACTAAACAGGACCACTCGCCGATTAGAGCTAACCGAAGAGGGCCATACCTTTATTAAATATGCTCGCGATGGCTTAAACACTTTACAAACCGGCGAAGAAGCAATAAAGCTTTTAAAACAAGCTCCTAGTGGGAAGTTACGTATCGATGCAGCCAGCCCCTTTGTACTGCACCAGTTGGTACCTTTAATTGCTGAATTTAATACGCAATACCCGCACATCACGCTTGATATAACCTCCCACGACAGCATTATTGACCTGCTCGAACATAAAACCGACTTAGCAATTCGTATAGGTGAATTAAAAGACTCTAACCTACATGCAAAAAAGCTCGGCTTAAGTAAATTGCATTTAGTTGCAAGCCCTAGTTACCTTAAAAATAAACCGACTATTTCGCACTCCAGCGACTTAACCCAGCATAAACTTATTGGTTTTACCGACTCTCCTAAACTCAATAATTGGCCGCTAAAATCACCCGTAGCTTTAAATTTTGCTTTAACCGCTAGTAGCGGCGAAACTGTACGCCAGCTTTGCCTGGCAAACCAAGGGGTTGCGCTACTTTCGCACTTTATGATTGGTGATGATTTAAAATCAGGCAAGCTAATAGAAGTCCTGCCAGGGTGTATAAGCACACCAAACAACCGCGAAATTGTGCAAGCGGTGTATTACAAAAACAGTGCTGTATCGTCGCGTATAATGGCTTTTTTAGACTTTATAAAACCACTGCTTAGATTATAAATGACGTTTTTAAGCCCAAAGGCAGTATAACTAACACCCTAAATAAAAAGGAATAAAATGGACTCGTTAACGCAAGTAGTTTTAGGTAGCGCAGTAGGTTACGCTGTATTAGGTAATAAAATCGGCCGAAAAGCCGCTTTATGGGGTGCTGCTTTAGGAACTTTACCCGACTTAGATGTGTTTATTCCTTATGGCGGGCCAGTAGAAGCATTTACTTATCATCGTAGTTTTAGCCATTCGTTAATTGTGCATTTATTAATTAGCCCCCTTATTGTTTGGCTTATTTTAAAAATACACGCCGGTATGCAAGTCCATAAAGCGCGCTGGTTTTGGCTGGTATTTTTGTGTTTATCGACCCATGCATTACTTGATAGCTTTACGGTATATGGTACGCAATTACTGTGGCCTCTAAGCGACTATCCTTTTGCTATTTCAAACATGTTTATAGTCGACCCGCTCTATACAGTGCCCTTACTATTTGGTGCAGCTTGTACATTACTACCAAAAATAACAGCTACGCGCGCATATAAAATAAATACCACAATGCTTACACTAAGTAGTGTGTATTTATGTAGCTCACTCATTTTAAAAGCAATTATTGACAATAAAGTATCGACAGCATTATCTGATAAGCAAATACACGCTAACAATTTTATCTCCACCCCTGCACCGCTTACTACGCTGCTTTGGCGAATAGTCATTATGTCTGATGGGCTATATTATGTTGGATATGCATCGGTATTTGATGAGCCAAACGAAGTAACATTCAATGCCTATAACACTGACCCCTTATTAATAAACGAGATAAGTAATGAGTGGGGAGTTAAACGCTTACAGTGGTTCACAAAAGGCTTTTACAATATACGCCAGCAGCAAAATAAAGTAATACTCTCTGATTTAAGAATGGGCATGGAGTGTTATTACGTATTCAACTTTGTTGTTGGAGAAAAAACCGACTCAGGTGTGAGTGTGGGTGACTATGAAAAAATAAGCCAGCGCGCTAACTTAAGCAGTATAAGTAAAATATGGGATAGGATCTGGAATCCAGATGTTAACCTTGCATCACCCCTTGCAAACAACGGCTGTATTAAAGGCATGTGACTACAAATAACACTGCATTTTATAATTAAGGGCAGTTAAGTGAAATTGCTAACCTGCCCTTTAATATTAATTTTGATGTTCGTATTGCCCTCTATAAACCTCAAAAACTTTTAACACCGTATGCTGTTCTTTATTAAGATTATCAAACCAATCATCAAATAATTCATCATTATCTTGCTCGCTCAGTGCCATATATTGGGCTAGTAATTCAATAATATCGTTATGCGTACAGTCTATTGGATTAATTTGCTCGGATAAGGCTGTGTGATCGCGCTCTCTAAGGGTTTCCATGACCCCTTGGTCTATTTGCTCTTGTTGTGCTGCGTCGCTCATAGCTTACCTCTAAACCATAAAATTTATTGTTAACTTTTTTATATAGTTATAACAGCCTAAAAACGAATAGCCAGTATTTTTGGTTTAAGTGGTTATTTTTTGAATTGTTTGCACAATTACCCAGCAAAAAACCATGCAAATGAGAGTAAAAATCATTTGCACAAACGCCGTAAACACGATACCCTATTGCGATATTATCACATAACAACTTAGAGCTATTATGAAACCAAATATTCATCCTGATTACAACGTGGTTGCTTTTCACGATACCGCTGCCGATAGCTACTTTATTATTGGCTCTACTATAAAAACTGATCGCACTATTGAACTTGAAGGGAAAACGTATCCGTATGTCCCTATTGATATATCTAGCGACTCACACCCATTTTATACCGGTAAGCAAAAAACAGTGGCTAGTGACGGGCGTGTGGCACAGTTTAACCGTCGCTTCAAAAACTTATCAACCTCTAAAAAGGGGTAGACATGAAAGTTTTAAGCTCACTTAAAAGCGCTAAGCAACGACCTGGATGTCAAATAGTGAAGCGAAAAGGACGTGTTTTTGTAATATGTAAAGACAATCCACGTTTTAAAGCAGTACAAGGTATGAAGAAGAAGTAACGCTAATTCCGTGAAATATACGGGTAAACTATTTTAGGTTTACCCGTATTTTTTTATTTAACAACCACTGAAAACTCAGGCTGAGCTTGAATGACTTTTTTGACTGTGCACGTATTAACGGCAGCAATAAGTGCTTTTTTATATTTTTGAGGAAAGCCATCGGGTAAATTAATTTCGATAGAAAATAATTTTTTACCTTCTTCATCTACGTTTTCATTATTTTGCGTAAGTGTCATCCCCTGCGTAGAGATATCGCGTTGCTCACAAAATTTACGTGCGTAAAACCCAGCACATAGCACCATGCTTACTAAAAAGTAGTCAAACGGTTCAGGGTGTTCAGCACCGCCACCCGCATTAATACTTTGATCGCTGATGACTTCAAGATCACCAAATTTTGCACTTTGCTTTTGCCCTTCTAACAATGAGACTGAAATTTCCATTACTACTCCTTAATTACCAAATAATAAGTCAAAAAAGCCCGGTGGTTCATGCAACTTATGATACTCTTTGCGTAAATCATCTATATTTTTAAGGGCTGGTTTTGCTGCATCAAGCCCGCGCTCATTCGCTAATTTTTTAGCTAACTTTGCTTGCGCAATCACTTTATCTAGCCCTTTTAGCGACATTTTTGCTTCTTTATGAAAGGTCGCTTTTTTACTGTTTTCAACCAAGGCAATAAATTTATCGATGGCTTTGTTAAAGTCATCAAGACTAACTGCTTGCACCGTATTTTTATAGGCAAGGCCCGTATTTTTCATATTAACTTCGAGATCAACTTTTTGCTCTGAAAAAGCAGCCGTACTATATAAAACAGCAACAACTAAAACTAAAAACTTCATGGTTAAACCTATCTATAACAAACGGTATAAGTGTACCAAGTTTACGTAGCAAAGTAACTGAGGGAGTAATTGAAGATAGGTATCTGTAAAGGGGCTTTACAATAAACAAGTAAGTAACAAGCCCCAAAGAAATGTAACTAAAAGGTAAATATTGATAATACACCTTAGAAAAAACACCACATAAAAGGGACAATAAAGATCAACTCCACCGAATAGAAACTCAAAAATATCAATACAAACGCATGAATTACCTATATTAAATACATTTCAAAACAGTATAAACAATTTAAATTAAAAGAATAATCACATTTTAAAACAATGGTTAAGCTTGTTTTTTTCATTTAATTAACATTGCATTTGAACACGTTTTATTGTGATTTCAGCGAAAAATAGTTGTTCCCATATATATCCATGTTAATTGTTAATGTGCAATGTAAATAATAAATAAACAGCTCGTAGTAATAAAACACATTGCACAAGAGCTGTACTTAAAATCACAAGTAATCATCTAGGGAATTTCAATGAAAACGTTCAATGTAGTCTCTCACAGTATTAAAGCTGCACTTTGTCTCTCAACTGCAGGTTTAGCATTTTCATCATTAGCGGCAGAAGAGGATGAAAAAAAATTAGAAAGAATAGAAGTAACAGGTTCTAAAATCAGCCGTGTAGGCGCAATAGCCCCTGCCCCTGTTACTGTTATTTCTGGCGAAGAACTTATTAACACCGGTGCAGTGAATATTGGTGAAGCCTTAAACAAATTACCAGCGTTAGGTAATACATACTCACTTGCAAACTCAGGCAGGTTCATTGGTACTGCCGGTTTAAATATTCTTGATTTACGCAATATGGGTACAGACCGTACCTTAGTACTTGTTAATGGTAAGCGCCATGTTTCAAGTTCTGCGGGCTCTCAATCAGTCGATACAAATACTATTCCAAGTGTATGGGTTGAGCGCGTTGAAATAGTTACCGGTGGTGCATCGGCCGTTTATGGTGCGGATGCGGTAACGGGCGTAGTTAACTTTATCTTAAAAGACAACATTGAAGGCTTAAACGTAAGTGCGACTAAAGGGGTTTCTGACCTAAGTGATTATAACAACGAAAAAGCCACTTTTTCATATGGTAAAAACTTTGATAATGGCCGCGGTAACGCAGCATTTGCAGTTGAATACTCTGGTCAAGACTCATTAAACGCACTTGATCACCCGTGGACAGACGGCTCTTACTCAAGTTTACGCAACCAAGCACAAACTGATGCTAATAAAGATGACCCAAACTTTCCTGATAAAATTTACACACCAAATGCAGGCTACTATGCAATTAATAACGCAGGCGTATTTAGCGTAGGTAACGGCTATGTAAATACGTTTAATCCAGACGGAACACAGCGTGATATTTATGTTGGTAACAATGTTGATGGGTTACTTTGTGCTGATTGTGACTCATTTAACCTTGCACAATTTAATGAAATACAACCTGAATTTGAAAGGTACAATGTTAATTTCAAAGTCAACTATGACGTAACAGAAGACTTAAATGCTTATTTTGAAGCAAAATACGTTAACAGTGAAGGTGAAAGCATTGGTCAACCTGCATTCTTCTTTGGCGACCCTAGAAATACAATCAGTATAGATAACCCATACTTAGATGACAGCGTTAGAACATTAATGGAAGAGGCCAATGATGGTGAAGGCGTCGACTCGATTAATATTTTACGTATGATGACTGATTTAGGTCGTCGTATCGAGAACAACACTCGTGAAACCACACGATTTGTTGCGGGTTTAAAAGGAACAGTTTTAGAAGATTGGGATCTAGATGCTTCAGTGGTTCGTGGTAAGACTGAGCTTGAGCGTGTAAATGGCGCTAATATGATTTTAGATAACTATTCTTACGCGCTTGATGCAATTGAAGATGACGAAGGCAACATTGTATGTCGCAGTGAAACTGCACGTGCTGATGGCTGTGTACCTGTAAACATTATGGGTTTTGGCGCACCTAGCCAAGAAGCCATTGATTATATCAATACCGTATCGACAGGTACTTCTGAAATTACACAAACGGTGGTATCAGCTTCACTGGCGAATGGTGCTATTTTTGAGTTACCGGCAGGTTACGTTGGGATGGCATTTGGTGTTGAATACCGTAAAGAAGAAAGTGAAACAATTGAGCCTGATAATGCTGAGGGGACTTTCTTCAATGCTTTAGGTGAGGATAAGGGCGAATTTGATGTAAGTGAAGTTTTTGCCGAGGCAACTATTCCTTTAGTCTCTGATCTTCCTTTTGTTCAAGATTTAGTTCTGGATGCAGCAGTACGTTACGCAGATTACAGCACTATTGGTGATGCAACAAGCTGGAAACTTGGCTTAGATTGGACTGTTAATGACCAAGTACGCTTGCGATTAACTCAGTCAGAAGCACTAAGAGCGCCTAATATTGGTGAAATTTTTGGCGCACCTAGCCAAACTTTCTATAACGTAGATGACCCTTGTTTAGCCGATAACTTAGATGATTTACAAAATAGTGACACTCGCCGTGCTAACTGTGCTGCGCTTGGTGTACCAGTTGGCTTTGAGTCAGACTACGATTCACAAACACTTGAAGGCTTACAAAGCGGTAACCGTGATGTTAAAGGTGAAGAATCAACAAGTACAACGATAGGTTTAGTGTACCAGCCTGATTTCATTGAAAATGCAGTATTAACAGTAGATTACTGGAAAATAGAGCTAGAAGATGCGATTTCTACAATTGCATCTCAAGAAATTCTTGATCGCTGTGTTGATAGTACTTCGGGTATTTCAAATCAATACTGTGACTTAATCACACGTGATACGAACAGTGAAATTACGTTAATTCAAAACTCAGTACTGAATGTATCAGGCCAAGAAGCTTCTGGTATTGATTTTGAATTAGCTTATGATTTTGATGCTCTTGAAGGTAGCTTTAAGACCCGTTTAATTGGCACGTACTTAATTGAACGTAAAGAGTTTCCATTCCAGGATGAGCCAGAGGAGTTCATTGAGTATGCGGGTACAACTGGCGAAGCACAGTGGCAAGCTAACATAAATATAGAGTATAGCTACGAGCGTTTTTATACGTCTTTAAGCACTCGTTATATTGATGAAGTAAGCTTATACACTGAACAAGAGCTTGAAGACAACCCTAACCCAAATAGCCTAATGAGCTTTGGCACTTATATTATTTCTGATGTAACAGTAGGTTATAACTTTGATAATGGTATGGGTATAAAATTAGGCGTAGATAACGTATTTAACAGAGATCTTCCATACGGTACACGCGGTACTGGTAGTGGTAGTGCAAGTTACGATAATATTGGCCGTTTTGGCTATGTAAACCTATCATATGATTTTTAGTTTATAACCCACTCTATGAAGGCCCTTAACTGGGCCTTTTTTATTTTTTAGATGAAATTTACTCAATTTATTGTTTTTATAAACATATAACTATTTAGTTATGTTGCTTTTTAGAGGTAAATCAACGCAAACTCATTACATAAAAACAACATTTAAGCACAACTTTAAAGCAGCTATTTAATCTGCGAGAAAATAGAGTTAAGCCCCATACCTAGCACTCAAAACATAAAAGCTCAAAAAACAAACCGATAAATAAACTAGGTGTAAACAGGACTTCAAGATAGTATAAAATACAATCCTTTCCTCCTTTGTACCTAATTTTGATTAAAAAATACGAACTCTTTATTGTTGTGATAATGCCAATAATAAGCAACTTTAGACAATTTAATAAAGAGTTAACGTACCAAAAAAACAAAAATCACTGCGCTTCTATTCATTGTTTCAGCATGCAATAATCGCCAGCCCTATAACAAAAGTTATAGGGCTTAGGCTAAATGCACTGTGTATTTAGCTAAAAGATAATGTATTTAATTATTATAAAATCTCCTTTGGGAAACACATGAAACGTCATAATTTACTTTCTACTAGCATAAAATGTGCATTGCTTACTGCTGCTGCAACAGCGAGTAATTCTGCACTTGCACAGGATGAGCAAGCGACAAAAATTGAACGCGTTGAAGTAACGGGTTCGCGTATTTTACGCGAAGGCGCTATTGCACCGGCACCAGTAACAGTGATAAGCGGCGAGCAGCTAGTTAATACTGGCGCTGTAAACATTGGTGAAGCGCTAAACAACTTACCAGCACTTGGCAATACTTATTCCATGGCTAACTCAGGCCGCTTTATTGGTACTGCTGGTTTAAACATTCTTGATTTACGTAATATGGGCACCGACCGTACCTTAGTACTTGTAAACGGTAAGCGTCATGTTTCTAGCTCAGCGGGCTCTCAAGCTGTTGATACAAATACTATTCCGAGCGTATGGGTTGAGCGAGTAGAAATCATTACCGGTGGTGCATCAGCTGTATACGGCGCTGATGCGGTGACAGGTGTTGTCAACTTTATTTTAAAAGACAACATAGAAGGCATGGACTTTAGTGTTACCCGCGGTTTTGCCGATTTAAATAGTTACAACAACGAAAAAGCTACATTCTCGTACGGCTCTAACTTTGATAACGACCGTGGTAATGCCGCTTTTGCTATTGAGTACTCTGGCCAAGATTCATTAAACGCACTTGACCACCCTTGGACGAGTACATCTTTTAGCAGCTTACGTAATCAAGCTCAAACAGATGCAAACAAAGATAGCGCAGACTTCCCTGATAAAATATTAACGCCTAATGCGGGCTACTACGCTATTAACAACGCGGGTGTTTACGCTCTTGAAGATGGCTATACTAATAGCTTTAATCCAGATAGCAGCGCACGTGACCTATATATTGGCAATAACGTAGATGGCCTTTCATGTGCAAATTGTGACTTTTTTAACCTAGGCCAATTTGAAGAAATTCAACCAGAGTTTGAACGCTACAACGTAAACTTTAAAGTTAACTACGATGTGACCGACGACTTGAACGTTTACTTTGATGCTAAATACGTAAACAGCCAAGGCGAAAGCATAGGTCAACCTGCTTTTTTCTTCTTTGATAGCGACAACAGCATTAAAATTGACAACCCTTACTTAGACCCAGATATTAAAGCACGTATGCAAGAAGAAGGCGTTGACTCAATCATGGTTAATCGCATGATGAGTGACCTTGGCCGCCGCGTTGAAAACAATACCCGTGAAACTACGCGTTTTGTTACAGGCTTAAAAGGGACTGTGTTTGAAGACTGGGAATTAGATACCTCTGTTGTTTACGGTCAAACAGATTTAGAGCGTGAAAACGGCGCAAACATGATTTTAGCTAACTACTTTAACGCCCTTGATGCCGTTGAAGATGCAGATGGCAATATTGTATGTAGCAGCGCTGCAGCACGCGCTGATGGCTGTGTACCTGTTAATATTATGGGTTTTGGCGCGCCTTCTCAACAAGCGATTGATTACATCAATACGGTATCAATTGGTACATCAACAATTAAGCAAACCGTGGTTTCTGGCTCACTTGCTAATGGCGCGATTTTTGAATTACCAGCAGGTTATGTAGGTGTTGCATTTGGTGCTGAGTACCGTAAAGAAGAAAGCGAAACAAAAGAGCCTGATAACGCAGAAGGTACTTTCTTTAATGCTTTAGGCGAAGACAAAGGCTCGTTTAATGTTCGCGAAGTATTTTTTGAAGCGACTATGCCTATTTTAACTGACTTACCGCTTATTCAAGACTTAGTATTTGATACCGCGGTACGTCATGCTGATTACAGCACAATTGGCGAAGCAACTAGCTGGAAATTAGGTCTTGACTGGACGGTTAATGATGAGCTACGTGTACGTGTAACACAATCTGCGGCACTTCGTGCGCCAAACATAAGTGAAGTATTTGGCGCAGCAAGCCAAACTTTCTACAATGTAGAAGACCCTTGTCGTGCTGAAAACATAGCTAATTTATCAAATGCAGCAACACGCACTGCAAACTGTGCAGCGCTGGGTGTAGCGAGTGACTTTAACTCAGGTTACGACTCAGCCTCTTTAGATGGCTTAACAAGCGGTAACCGTGATGTTAAAGGTGAAGAGTCAACAAGTACAACGGTTGGTATTGTTTATCAACCAGAGTTTTTAGAAAACGCTGTGCTTACTATAGATTACTGGGAAATTGATCTTGAAGATGCCATTGACACAATCGACGCGCAAGAAATTCTTGACCGCTGTGTTGATAGCACAACCGGCATAAACAATCAGTACTGTAATTTAATTACCCGTAATGCCAGTGGTGAAATTTCATTGATTCAAAACTCAGTACTAAACGTAGCTGGTCAAAAAGCGTCTGGTGTTGATTTTGAATTAGGTTACGACTTTGATGCGCTAGAAGGTAGCTTCAAAACACGTTTAGTCGGTACTTACCTTATTGAACGTAAAGATTACCCGTTCCAGGATGATCCTAGCTCATATATAGAATATGCAGGTACAACCGGTGAAGCCAAATGGCAAGCTAATCTATCAGTTAGCTATGCTATGGATAACTTTTACTCAACCGTTGAAACTCGTTTCTTAAGTGAAGTTGATTTATACACAAATGTTGAGCTTGCGAGTAACCCAAACCCAAGTAATCAAATGGCTTACGGTAAATACTTTATTACCGACATGACAGTGGGTTACAACTTTGATAATGGTTTAGGTGTTAAAGTAGGTGTTGATAATCTATTTAATCGTAAGCTTCCGTACGGTACTCGTGGTACAGGTGCAAGCTCTGCAAGTTACGATAACATAGGCCGCTTTGGCTACATTAACTTAAGCTACAGCTTATAATTGGTAACAACGTTTATTAATTAAGTTAAAGGCTCGCACTGCGAGCCTTTTTATACCAATGCGCTTAATTATGTGATCTATTTTGTAAATTGGTATTACTGCACTTTATTTAATATTACTTAACCATACACTTTGATACGGCTCAAGCTCTATGGTGAGTTGATCTTCGCTTATTGTTTCATCAGCCACTAAATCAAACCATTGCTGGGTGTTAATTAAGTTTAAATCTGCAAGGGTAAGTACTTGTGGTTTATCACTTATGTTATAAACGCAAAATATACTTTGGCGCCTATCTATACTTTGCCGCCAAAAACCAAATAACCCCCCCGCTAAATGCAGCGTAAATTGCGTGGCATTTGGATGAAATGCACTTTGTTTTTTACGAATACCTAATAGGTGCTTAATACCATTAAACACTTTGTGATGATGGCTATATTTATCACCTAAAGCCGATAATAACTTTGACTCTTGCCAGCGATGACGGTTTATAGCACGGTTATGTTGTGAGTTTTCAAAGCGCTCGTAATCGTTTGTTGTGCCAAGCAAGCTATGAATATAAAGCCCTGGGATCCCCTCAAGGGCAAACATAATAGCGTGCGCACACATAAACCGCTCCAGACCAAACTTATCTTGCCCATTGTGCGTGCCTTGCAATGCATCAAAAAGCGCTATGTTTAATTCGTACGGTGTGTGCGTACCATCGCTACTGGTGCGCATTGATACACGCCCACCAAATTGCATAGATGTACTCACCAATGACGCCACTTCGCTTGGCTGTAACAAGCCCTCTATAGGCCTAAGCCCAATACCATCGTGCGAGGCAATAAAATTAAAGTATGTGGTGCCGTTTTGCGCCGGCGGCATACTCATCATCCAATGTTTAATCGCCGTGCTATCTCCACTAAGTAATGTATGCAGTAATAAAGGCGGTAAAGCAAAGTTATAAATGCTGTGCGCTTCGTTGGCATTACCAAAGTAAGATAGGTTCTCTTGGTTTGGTATATTTGTTTCGGTGATGATAACGACGTTTGGCTCAGTATGCTCTATCAGCGTACGAATAAGCCTTACGGCTTCATGGGTTTGCGGTAAATTAATACAACTGGTATTGAGCTGTTTCCATAAAAATGCAACCGCGTCGAGTCTAAACAAGCGAACGCCATTATCTAAGTAATGGCGAATAATGCGTATAAACTCCTTTAACACTTCTGGGTTAGCAAAATCAAAATCCACTTGATCGTGGCTAAATGTGCACCACACGTGTTTTTCGCCGCTTGGCGTGGTTACTGTATTTAATAGGGGTGAGGTACGTGGGCGTACTACATTAGATAAATCATCGGTTAAACTTGCCGTTTTAAAATAATCTTTGCCTGGGTGTAAATCGTTTAAAAAATTTTCAAACCATACACTGCGGCTAGAGCAGTGATTAATCACTAAATCTGCCATTAGCTTTACATCTTTGGCAATATTTTTAATATCTTGCCAATCCCCCAGCGATTCATTTACTTGCACGTAGTTCATTACCGCAAAGCCCTCATCTGAGCTATACGGGTAAAACGGTAATATATGCAACGCATTAAGCTGCATATCACAGCGCTCTTTAATAAATCGGTGCAGGGTTTTAAGTGGGGCTTCTACTGGCTTTGCAACCGCTTGGTCGCCTTCATCGTGCTTAATAATAGAGTCTCCATAAGCTATTAGTATAATATCTTGCTCATCCCAACGGTTTGTATGCGGTGTGGGGTCGCGCAGCGGGCTGTCGCCTAAAATTATAGTAATAAGCTGCTCAGCCAGCTCTGTAATACTTAAGGGCAATTCAACATCTTTATAAATAATATGTAAATGCTGCTCTACCCGCTGTAAAAATAATTCACTTACTGTATTCACACGCGCCCCTTATTATTGTTTTATTTATTCACTAAATTCTTTATTATCAAGCTCAACCGCTTCTTTTAAGCGCTCAAAAACATCTGGCATTGCCGATACAACACGGTTCCAGCTTGGCACAAATGGCGCTTCCATTGGGTTCTCTAAAAAGTGCTGACCTGCTTCCATGATGTTTTGAGCAAACATTTCTACGGCCTTTTCCTCTTGGTGTACATCAAGAGTGAGCCCATTCATTAGTGCATCATTATGATACGTTTCTATAAAGTCTAAACCAATCCGGTAGTAAGTTGCTTTTAACGAACGAATAGTTTCACTGGTGAAGGTTACGCCCTGTGTAGCTAGTTTTCTAAATAATGCTTTAGTTATATCTATCGACATTTTAGATAAACCGGCACTTTGATCGTCCAGCGAAAGCGCTTGGTGCTTATGATCGTAATTATCAGCAATATCAACTTGGCATAAGCGATTATGCGAATAATTACGGTACATTTCACTCAGTACGCCAATTTCAAGCCCCCAATCGCTTGGGATACGAATATCATTTAATACGTCGCGTCTAAATGAAAATTCCCCCGCTAATGGGTATCTAAACGAGTCCATATATTCTAGGTAATCGGTATTACCTAAAATAGTTTTGAACGAGCGTAGTAATGGTGTAACTAATAAGCGCGACACGCGGCCATTAATTTTGCCGTTTGCAGTACGCGGGTAAAAGCCTTTACAAAATTCATAATTAAAACGAGGGTGCGCAACAGGGTAAATTAAGCGTGCAAGCAAGCCTCTGTCGTAAGTTAAAATGTCGCAATCGTGAAGGGCTATCGACTCCACTTCTGAGGTGGCTAATTTATAGCCCATGCAATACCACACGTTTCTGCCTTTACCAAGTTCACGCGGTGCAACGCCTAGCTGTTGTAGCTCTTTATCGAGCGCTTGTAAACGCGGTCCATCGTTCCAAAGCACTTTATGGTTTTGATTAAGCTCTTTAAAAAAGCCTAATGCATGGCGATACTGCGACTCATCAGCCCGGTCTAAACCTATGGTTATTTGCGATAAATAAGGCACGTCTCTTAGCTCTTTTACAATATTTTGCAGCGCAGGGCCTTCAAGCTCACTAAATAAAGAAGGGAGTATTAACCCCATTGGCCGCTGTTTGCTAAAACCAACAAGCTCTTCTTCTAGCGCTTCAACAGGTCTGTCGGCAATATTATGTAACGTTGTGATGATGCCATTTTGATAAAAATCAGCCATGTGATTTTTGCTCCTCAATAGTATTTAAAATGCTGCGAATACAAGGCAATGTGGTTATTTCTTCAATCCAACCCTGTGGAGCGGGAGATTGAGAGTAACGTGCCTTATTGTGAGATAACTTAACCGGCTTTTTACTGCTGGGGTTATGGATGATAATGGCGATATCAGCTTGCTCTAACATCTGCTTATCGTTGTCACTATCACCAAGTGCAATTACCGTGAGAGGCTTTCTAAAATGTTGTGAAATTTGTTTAACTAACCACTGCTGTGCAGCGCTTTTATCGGTGTTTTTAGCAATGTGTATAAACCGCCCGCCTATTTTAATTTCGTAGCCGAGTGCTTTAACATCGTTTACAAACGAATCAAGTAGTTCATCGCTGCCATGCCAATAAAGTGGATCTGAAAAATCGCGTGTTTGAGCGCGCCTTGCATGTGCTTCATCAAGCCCGGTGAGGGATGATATTTGCTCACTCGACAAATCACTAAATAACTTATAATGCGATTTATAGTCGCTGCTTAAGGAGTCTAAATCACTCAGTAAACTAGATAAGGGCGAGGCAAACGCATAGCACCAATATGCCCCTACTTGCGTGCAGCCAATAGGTTTAAGCTCAAAATAATCGATGGGTAAATAAGCCGCAGCACCGTTTTCAACAATAAAGGGTTGTTGAATATTAAGCTCGTTTTTAAGCTCCACCACCTCGCAAAATGTTTTACTGGTATTAAATACCACAGGAATATGAGCGGCTTGTAAATCTTGCAGCAGGCTACTGATATTGTTGGTATTGTAATCAGCGTGATCGAGTAACGTGCCATCTAAATCGGTAAATATAATAGGTTGTTGGGTGTCGTCGCTGGTCAAATGCATAGCACTTATATCGCGATTACTATCAAGCTCTATAAGCGCATTTGCTTTAGCGCTTAGCGTATTTAAATTTTCGCGAGTGATACGCTCAAAATGAGAAATAAAGTGCACTAGTTGCTCATCACTCATGGTGCCATCACCCTCGCCTTTTGTGGCAATAAGCTTTTGCTCTTGTTCTTGTCGCCACTTAAATACATCTTCAAAGCTCGGTGCTTTAAGCATCACGGTGTAATCTATTTTACTAAACACACTTTTGTATTCATTTGCTAGGCAACTGTTTACGCAGCGTCGCCACACGCCCTCTTTATCCTGCTTTGATTCTAACTCGTTTATAGGCTCACTTAATGAAAATAGCGGTTGCGGCTCACTGCCAACACACCAGCCCTCTAAAATAATAATATCAATGGGTTTGCTGTTACATTGCCATGTTTGCTCGGGGCTGCAATCGTCATGTTGCTTGTCAAATTTAGGCAAAGGTACGCCAACTTCTTTTGTAAGTAACCGATTAATGGTGGTATTCATTAAGCCCACATCGTGGGTGCCAGGCACACCACGAGTAGCAAATAGTGGGTGTACGTCTTTGGCAAGTCCTTGGCGGTGCGCTTTAGATAAGTAAAAATCGTCAATAGAAATCGCAACACTGGTAAACGGTGTATTGTTACTAAACCAAGTAACTAAAAAATCTGCGAGGGTCGTTTTTCCTGAGCCTTGACAGCCGTTTATGGCGACAAAAATAGGGGTGTTATTTTTTTTTGATTCTAGAATATCGTGTGCAAGGGGGATAAAAAATTGCTCACTAAGGTACTGATACTTTAAAGGCAATTGGTGTTTTGCTAAAAATGGGGTTATATCCACAATACTGGCCTCTGACATAGTCACTCCTTATAGTATGAAGTAACAAATGCAGGTACTAGACCACTATTATTTTTAGTTATTTTTTAATGAGTTAAAAAAATAGCGCATCAAAAATGCGCTATTTTGGTGCAACACTTTAATAATAGTGCACTATTAATTTTGTTCTGGCTCAGCCTTTGGCAATACTAAATTAAGCACTATACCTAAAATGGCACATAAGCTTACGCCCTCTAGGCTAAATTGACTGCCACCAATGTGCATACCACCAATACCACACACTAAAATAAGCGCTACAATGCTCAAATTACGTGGTGCAGTTAAGTCATCACCCGATTTAACCAAGGTATTTAAGCCCACTACTGCAATTGAGCCAAATAGTAAAATCATGATTCCGCCCATCACAGGTACAGGAATAGTTTGTAAACCAGCGCCCATTTTTGCTACAAATGCGAGTACAATGGCAATAATGGCAGTCCACATCATCACTTTAGGGTTAAAGTTTTTGGTCAGCATCACGGCACCGGTCACTTCTGAGTAGGTTGTATTAGGTGGGCCGCCAAACATTGAAGCTGCAGCAGTTGCTAAACCATCACCAAATAAAGTGCGATGTAAACCTGGCTTTTTCAAAAAATCTTTGTTAGTTACTTGGCTAATCGCCATCATATCGCCAATATGCTCAATAGCAGGGGCAATGGCTACTGGTACCATAAATAAAATGGCTTGCCACTTAAATTCAGGCCATGTGAAGTTTGGTACTGCCAACCAACTGGCTTCATTTACACTGCCAAATTCAACCACGCCCATTACAAGCGATAAAACATAACCAGATATAACACCAGCTAATATAGGTATAAGCTTATAAACCCCCTTACCCCATACCGCAAAAATAAGTGTTACAACAAGAGAAAACAGCGAAATAATAATGGCTTTATCGTACGCGAAGAGTTCAATACTGCCGTCGCCACTTTTACCCATGGCCATGTTTACCGCAACCGGTGCCAGGGCTAAACCAATTACCATTATTACAGGGCCTACCACCACAGGGGGCAAAATTTTATGAAGTGTTGCCACCCCTTTAAATTTAACCAATAGCGCTAACAGCATATAAGCACAACCAGCAGCCATTAAACCACCCATGGTGGCTGGTACGCCCCACATTTGCACTGAAGCAATAATAGGCGCAATAAACGCAAATGATGACGCTAAAAATATTGGCACCTTGCCTTTAGTCACTACCTGAAACAATAAAGTTCCTATACCCGCTGTAAACAAAGCGACACTTGGGTCAAGCCCTGTTAATAAAGGCACTAACACTAACGCACCAAATGCTACAAACAACATTTGGGCGCCGGTTAAAATAGTTTTTATAGAAAATGTAGAATTATTTTGCACTGTTAAACCTTAGTAAACCGTACCGAAAATTTTATCACCCGCATCACCAAGCCCTGGGATAATGTAACCCTTTTCATTTAAGTGGCTATCTACTGATGCAGTAAAAATTTCGATATCAGGGTGAGCGGCTAATGTTTTTTCAACGCCCTCAGGTGCGGCAACCAGTACGATAACTTTAATTTCTTTACAGCCTGCTTTTTTAAGCATATCAATTGTAGCAATCATAGAGCCACCCGTTGCAAGCATTGGGTCTATCACTAAGCTTAAACGCTCATCAATATTGCCTACTAATTTTTCAAAGTAAGGAACGGGTTCGAGTGTTTCTTCGTTACGTTCAAGGCCTACAACACTCACTTTAGCTGCTGGTAATAACTGCATTACACCGTCCATCATGCCAAGGCCTGCACGTAAAATTGGCACTACCGTAATTTTTTTCCCTTTAATGTGCTCTACTTTTAATTTGTTGCCGTCCCAACCAGTAATTTCGTTATCTTCTAACTGTAGGTTTTTAGTTGCTTCGTAGGTTAATAAAGTACCCACTTCAGAGCATAATTCACGAAAGCTTTTAGTACTTATACCGTGAGCGCGCATTAAGCCTAATTTATGTTGAACTAGAGGGTGTGTAATTACGTGAACTGACATGATAAAAACCTACTGATACAAAAATTGGCGGTATTTTATATTAAAAAAGGTCATTTGACCTGCTATTTTAAAAAAGTTTTCATAGATCGTGCCAAAATACATTGATTTGCTTGATATTTATGCAAACAGCACACGGCTTTATGTTTATAAATTGTTACTTGATAACGTTAAGTTTACTTGCGCCATCATGTAGCTGTTTATTTTAAAGTGATCAGGGCTCCAGCCGGCTAAAAAACGATAAAAATCGGCCCAAGCTAATGGCCATAATGAATGCCACGTTGTAATAACGTCATCGGCATTTATTTGTGGTTGATAAACACCAAGCGCACTTTTAAATTGCGAAAAATAATAAGATAAATGCGCATCAGCATACTTATGTAAATGCTCGTCGTTAAAGCAACTCGTCATAAAGTACATTACATCTGTAACCCCAACGCCTGCGCCTACATATTGAAAGTCATAAGCGAGTATTTCGCTTAGCTCACTTGCAGCAAAGTTGGCAAGTTTAGCATCGCCATGTATGAGGGTTTTATAGCGCGATGCTTGCAGTGTTTTATCAATTTTATGAGCCGCGCTTTTAATATCGGATTTTTTGTCAGCGCTTTGTTTTAACTTATTAAACTCATCTGGGCGTGTGCTCAAATGCCAATAGTTCCCTTGCTGCCATAAGCCCTTTGCAGGCTTATTTAAACTAAACGCATGAAAATGGGCTAGCCACGTAAGTATTGGTTTTATGTCAATCGCACTCGCTTGAGCAAAACCATGTTTGGTAAAGTTTTTAAATACCAGCGCATAGTCATCGCCGCTATTAATTGCACTTACACATTCAATACTTTTTGCTTTATTAGGTAATATCGGGCTGTAACGCTTATAAAAGTTATATTCAACTTCATAAGACTGCTGCTTTCTTTTTAATGGAAATTCACTTTGCTTAATTTTTGGATGGCTTATATGGCTTGGTATTTTGATCGCTTTAATCACACAAGGCTCGGCATCAAGCATACACTCAACAATACTACCACACCCACTCCAAAGCGATGTTAGCGTATCGCCAATTTCAATGTGTTTAAAATGAGGCTCTAATAGAGGAAGGTAAAATGCCATGGTAGAGTAACTATCCTATTGTTTTTGCATAGCTTAACACT
>Ga0209452_1000105_pt1 | contig 32225 bp, 29 predicted proteins | sample WorMetimpBELIZE1_FD_187388 | JGI IMG/M metagenome (GOLD analysis project Ga0209452, IMG submission 187388) | Marine gutless worms symbiont microbial communities from Max Planck institute for Marine Microbiology, Germany - Olavius imperfectus... | ecosystem: Host-associated > Annelida > Digestive... | reverse complement strand
AAGTCTAAAGCCATGTTTAAGACCTAGTGAGGCAAAACACACCACGGGATAAAACATAAGCCAATACAGCGCTGTATTTTCTTTTCCGCCTGTATACGTAAGCGCTATGCACATAATAAACACAACACTCATACTGAGTAACGCAACCCCTTCGAGTTTATTGGTTTTTAAAAAAAACACAGTACCACTAATAAAAGTGATATTAACAACAACTAAAGAGGTGCTAAGAATAGGCGAATACACGCTATAGTTATTTACCAGCAAAATTGTTATGACAACAATAGCAATGGCTATCATGGTAAATAATGAAAATACTTTGCGTTTTGTATCTGAGCGATAAACCTTATCTATATTAATATGGCTCAGCCAACTTTGCCCTGTAGATGCGTTATTTGCCATAAACAAAACCTCGAATATACGTCGTTAATGCTAGTAACAAACTTTTAGAGGCATCAAGTAGCTGCTCCACGCTTACTGACAGCCAACAAACATTTTTGCTTAATTTAAGCAGCTTTTGCACTGAATACAGTTCAATGATTTTTGTAATGACTAAAAAATAGTGGGAATTACACGCACTGAACATGACTAAAATTAAAAAATAAGGACCTAGTGTGGTCAAAGTATCAAAGTGCGCGTACGTGATTGTGTGTAAATTAAGCATAACGGCCAGTTTATATTTTTATTATTAGTTAACTTATTTAGCAGATATTAGATGATATGTCGTCGATAATGAGGTGTATAGATTAGCTATATATTAAAAGTAAGTATAAAGTATTAAATAAAGAGTATATATATTTGTAACCTATGAAATTTTAAGAAAGCTAATTTATTTGGAACGTTCCTAGTAATTTAAATCAAAAAAGCGACTGAATACGTATTCAGTCGCTTAGTAATAGGTCTCTCTTTACCACTTTTTAGCTAAACGAACTACGTTCAAACCATACCAAGCAATAAATACATAACACAGTAGCGGCACAAAAAAGCTGAGCTGAATATTGACTACATCAGCAATATAGCCTTGTAATAATGGCACCAAAGCGCCGCCGACGATTGCTAAACACAGCCAACCCGAACCTTTACTGGTTAGTGAGCCTAAGCGCTCAATTGCAACAGAAAATATAGTCGGGAACATAATAGAGTTAAATAAACCAATGGCGAGAACTGCATACATCGCAATGTTTCCTTGGGCAAACATCGTTATAAGTAATAGCGAAATCACCATAAATGAATTAAAGGCCAAGGCTCTAGATGGTGCTATTTTTTGTAGTATCGCTGAGCCAATAAAACGCCCTACCATAGCTCCGCCCCAATAGTAGCTGATAAGTGCAGCTGCAGCATGCTCTTCAAGGCCTGCTATGTGGGCCTCACCAAAAAAGTTAACTAAAAAACTACCTATAGCCACTTCGCCGCCAACGTAGCAAAAAATAGCGACCACCCCCATAGTTAAATGAGGTGCCTGAGTAAGTGACCGTGATTCATTTATAGGATTATTTTCCTCTTTATGACTCTCTATATCAGGTAATTTTACAAAAGCAAAAACAATGGCTATAACAAGCAGTGCAACAGCAAGCATTAAGTAGGGGACTTTTACAGACTCGGCACTTGCAGCGCTTGCAGCGAGTGTACCGGCAGTACCAAAAAACAGTATACCACCTACATAAGGACCAACCGTTGTGCCAAGCGCATTAAGCGCTTGTGCTAAATTTAACCTCGATGACGCTGTTTTTTCAGGGCCTAGCGCGGCTACATATGGATTTGCAGAGACTTGTAAAACGGTTACGCCAGAGGCCAACACAAATAATGCGCCTAAAAATAGCCAATACTCGTGCACGACTACCGCTGGGTAAAATAACATACAGCCGATTGATGCAATGACCAACCCTGTCAATATTCCTTTTTTATAACCAAGTTGTTTAACTAACATCCCGGCTGGAATAGAAACAATAAAATAGGCGCCAAAAAAGCAAAACTGCACTAGCATTGCTTCAAAATAAGATAGGTCAAAAACACCTTTTAAGCGGGGGATCAGTACGTCGTTTAAAACAGTAATAAAACCCCATAAAAAGAACAGTGTAGTCATTGCGGTCAGTGGTAACAGGTAATTTTTATTTTGTTGCTCTTTGACCGCAAATGATTGATTAGTATTTATTTCACTCACGTCATTTTCACTCCATTAACAAGTTGAAAATGATTTTACACGTTTAATACATAATATAAGCACAAAATAATTGGAACGTTACAATTAACCACACTCATCTAATAATGACTTTTTGAGTCTGAGGGTTTCACCACTATTTTTAAATTTGTAAAGAACCTTATTTATATCTTCTAGTATGCCAAGCCAATTGGGCGTTTTTTTACTAATTGCAAAATACAAGGGATTATACTGAATCGCATGGGTTTCTTGCTCTACGGCACTGAGTAGAGCACGCTTTTCATTTTCAGATAAAGAAGCATACTTTACTGAATGAGTTAGCACTTCAGGATCACCTATTATTAAATCAACACGGCCTGCAGCAAGTAGTTTTACAAGCTGTAAGTCATCTACGGCATTAATAATAATGAATTCATTATTATCCATCATGGCATCAAATTCGGGGGTGTTTTGATACCCTCTTACAACACCAATACGAGAACCTTTAAGTGACTTTAAGTTACCATTAAATCGGTCGGGCTCGCCTTTTCGTTTCAAAAAGCCGATATTGCCGCCCGAAAACGAATTTGAAAGGCCAAGTAATTTTCGGCGAGTTTGGTTTGGTACGTAGTCAGAAGGGGCAGTATCTTCGATAAAATATTCTGGTAATAAAATATCCGCTTTGCCTAGCTCAACGGCTCTAACAGCTCTCGCCCAAGGCACAAATTCAATGAAAACACTATAGCCAGCGCTGTTAAACGTAGCGACCGCAAACTGATAAACCCACCCTTTGTTACACAGTTTGTTTCCAATGTAAGGCGGCCAATCTTCAGTTACCACATGAATAGTACTTTTACTGTTAGGCGCGCTAAATAGGTAACCCGCCTTGTAGCGCTCACCAATAACAGTGTGGGAGCTCTCATCTAGCGTATAGGTCACAGGAACCTTAGCAAAACAGTAAGATGAAAACAGAAAAAAGATAAATAATAATCGCATGATTACACTTTAGTTTAAGGTATGTCCCTAAAGTGTAGAACTAAGTATGTAAAATAAAAGAAATTTAATTAAAATTGCAAAAGTGTGGCTTATCCCTTAACCCACTTCATTTTATTGTTAGTATCGCGAGAGCTAACTATTGTTGCATCGCTACTCTCTACCCCACCAAGCTTAGCCAAGCGGTCATACAAAACAACATTACACGTAGCTGCAAGGTTCATACATCCAATTGTAGGTACATACACCACTTCATCGCACCACTTTAAGACCTCTTTTGGCACTGAGCCATCTTCAGGCCCAAAGACATAAAAAGCATTTTCTGGGTGTTTAAAATCTGGCAAGGGAGTCGCGCCTTCTACAAGCTCGATAACGACAACCGTTGCGCCCTGAGGTTTCACATTTTGTAGATTGTCTGTGCTTTTTAAAGGAATACGCTCTACAGCGTTTTTAGTATCAGTATGAAATTTTTTAGCATTTAGATAACGGCTACCGGTAAAAAACACCTGTTTTGCATCGTAGCAACCAGCAGCACGTAAAACGCCACCTACATTAGTAGGGCTTTTAGGATTAACTAGGCCTATTACAGCGTTTAACTTTCTCATTAATCGCAATCCTTTGTTGGCCACTCAGCTATGTATAAATCAAAGTCATCTAGGTTTACATCACAATCTTTTACTGTTTTATCTTTTACAGATATCCCCAGCTCATGCATTTGAGACTTTTCACCTTTATTTAATAACGGGTGCCATGATGCTAAGCCACGGCCTTCATGCAGTCGGCGATAGCTACAACTTTGCGGCATAAAGAAAATATCTTTAAGGTTTTCTTTGGTGAGCTTTACGCATGATGGGACAAGCGATTGACGGTTTTGGTATTCACTGCAACCGCAGGTATTGTTATCAAGGTATTGGCAAACAATACTGGTAAAAATAAGTTCTTCGCCTTCGCGCAACTCATCTGTAGCGGTAAATTCGTCTTCATCTTCACTGTCAATAAAGGTGTTTAAACAACATTTTCCGCAACCATCACAAATGGCCTCCCATTCGTTTTGGTTCATATCAGCTAAACTTTTTTTAAGCCAAAACTGTGTACTTGCTAATTCTTGATCAAACATAATTTACTCGCGCCCCTAAAGAGCGCGCATTCTAACGTATTGAGGCTATACACGAAAGCCTGTAACCTTATTTATACAGGCTTTGTCATAGCGTGTTATTGGAGCGAAGCAACCCAACGTTTTATTTTTTCCTCTAAAATGGGCATGGGTAATGCGCCATCAATTAAAATTTGTGTGTGAAACGCTTTAATATCAAACTTATCGCCTAGCTCTTTTTTAGCATAATCACGCAGTTGTTTAATTTTAAACTCTCCTAACTTGTAAGAAAGTGCTTGACCAGGCCAAGCAATATAACGCTCAACCTCAGCTATTACATCGCTTTTCGCCATTGACGAATTTGCCAGCATGTAATCAATACCTTGCTGGCGAGTCCAGCCTTTTGCATGAAAGCCAGTATCAAGCACTAAACGCATCGCTCTAAGTTGTTCATCGGCTAAACGCCCGTACCACATATAAGGGTCGGTAAATAAGCCAAGCTGTTTACCAAGGCTTTCTGCGTACAATGCCCACCCTTCTGCAAATACAGTGTAACCACCAAATTTTCTAAAATCTGGTAGGCCATCTATTTCTTGCTGCAGCGCAATTTGAAAGTGATGGCCTGGAGCTGCCTCGTGGATTGAAAGTGTTTCGAGTAAAAACTTTGGCTGTGCTTTTAAATTAAACGTGTTTATGTAAAAAATCCCTGGGCGAGAGCCATCAGGTGCAGGTGCTGCATAAGACGCCCCTGCCGCAGATTGCGCTCTGTAAGCTTCAACTGCTTTTACAACGTAAGGGGCCTTTGGCGCAATATCAAATAGCATGGGGACACGCGCATCTATTTTTTGTTTAACGTTTTCATACGCCGCTATTAGCTCTTGCGGTGTAGTGTAATAAAAATCGTCTGAATCACGTAAATGATGAAAAAACTCTGCCAATGACCCACTAAACCCAACATCCTGTTTTACTTTTTTCATTTCATCTAAAATACGCGCCACTTCACTTAAACCAATGGCATGTATTTCATCTGCAGATAAACTTAACGTGGTATTTTTTTTAATTTGGTATTCATACCAAGCTTTGCCATTGGGTAAGTCACTATAGCCAACCGTTGTGCGGCTGTTAGGAATATACTCATTGGCTAAAAAATCACTCATGCTTTTATACGCAGGAACTAATTGCGTCATAATAAGTGAGCGATACTGCGCTGTAATTTGCTGCTTTTGTTGCTCTGTAAATGACTCAGGAAGGTTTTTAATTGGCCCCCAAAATAACGAATCTTCAGCACGTTTAACAACATGTGCTGCAAATTGTGGCTGTAATTTTTTGGCTAACGGCTTTGGTAATGAAATACCTTGTGTTAATCCCTGTGCCATTGCGCTTTGTACACTTGCAAGCCAAGTAATAAAGCCTTCGCTGCGTTTTATAAAATTACTGTAATCTTCAACTGTGTTAAAAGGCTGTGCACTTTGCCCAGAGCCAAAACCCGCAAATGTATTATGCGCCCCGGCCATTTGGTTTATTGGCAACATGTAACTAGGAAATTGCATACCCTCAAGATTAAGCGCTAAGTCACGGTTTAATATTTCGTAGCTTAATAGTGATTGCCCAGCTAATTGTGACTTATCAATCAAAGCTAAACGTTGTTGATATTTTTTATAAAACGCTGCTTTTTTAGCACGATTTTTAGCTGAAATCTCTGGGGTAAACTTATCATTAAATTCACTGCGACCACTGTAGGTTGCATTAATAGGTTTAAAGCTGAGTAACTCGTTGTAGTACTGTGATACAAGCACATCTAATTGCTGTTCGTAAGAGAGCTCTGAAACAATAGCTGCGGAGGCATTTGACGTGTTTAGCTGTTGTGAACTACTTTCAGTGATCTCACTGGTTTGTGTGTTCATACAGCCACTTAAAGCAAACATAACACCACTGGCAACTAAGGCTAATTTAATTAATTTCATGGTAATCCTTTTTAGTATCGTCAGGCGATTATGCGCATTTAAAGCCCATTAATAAAGCAATTACGATAAGTGGTAGCTAGGAAACGATATTTACACCTTTGTATTAGGTTGTTACATTTCAATTAATTAAACCGCCACTACAAGAAGAACCAAATGAATAAACGTTTACTGAGTGCCTCTATCGCCGTGTTATGTTTAAGTAGCTTAAACGCGCATGCTGTTACCTACCTATCTGCTAAAGCAATGCTTGATGTGCAAAGCGGGAAATTAATTAAATCACCCCTGATCACGATAGATAATGGGGTGATCAGTGCTGTGCAAAGCAACAAAAAGCCAAGCCTAAGCAAAAATGATAAACATATAGAACTGCCTGAACTAACACTTATGCCCGGCTTAATGGATATGCATGTGCACTTAACTAGCGACCCTACGGTATCTCGCAGTGAGCGTTTAAGTCAGTCGGTACCCCGTATGGCTATTAAAGCTGCGCATTTTGCTAAAAAAACGTTGCTTGCGGGTTTTACTACCCTCAGAAATGTAGGAGCCGAGGGCTATAGCGTTATTGCGGTACGTGATGGTATTAACGCCGGAGACATTGTTGGCCCGCGCATTTGGGCAGCTGGCCCTTCGCTTGGTATTACAGGTGGGCATTGCGATAATAACCGTTTACCGCCAGAGTTAAAATACACCTCATCAGGGGTAGCAGATGGCCCATGGGCTGCACGTGTTAAAGTACGTGAAAACATAAAATATGGTGCGAATGCCATCAAGTTTTGCGCCACAGGGGGCGTTTTTTCGAAAGGTACAAAAGTAGGTGCACAACAATATTCATTTGAAGAAATGAAAGCCATTGTTGATGAAGCCCATATGCGAGACTTACCAGTAGCTGCTCACGCACATGGTACAAGTGGGATTAAAACAGCCATCAAAGCCGGCGTTGATAGTATAGAACATGCCAGCTTTTTAGATGATGAGGCCATCGCACTTGCTAAAAAACACGGCACGTGGCTGTCGATGGATATTTATAATACAGAATACACACTGAGCTTTGGTGAGCAAAATGGTGTGGACGAAGAGAACCTCAATAAAGAACGCCAAGTGTCTAAAAAGCAGCGCGATAGCTTTAACCGCGCAGTAAAAGCCGGCGTAAATATGGTATTTGGTACCGATGCTGCTATATACCCTCATGGCGATAACGCTAAACAATTTAGCCGTATGGTTAAATTTGGCATGAGCGAACTACAGGCAATACGCTCTGCTACGATTAACAGTGCAAAGCTGTTAAAAATGGAGAATAACTTAGGCCAACTAAAATCTGGCTTTGCAGCCGATATTATTGCTGTTAAGGGTAATCCTCTTGAAAATATCGCTACGCTCGAGCATGTTCCTTTTGTCATGAAAGCAGGCATTGTTTATAAAAAGTAGCCACCCGTGACTACTTTTACAAAAGCATGAAGGCTTACACTTTCATGCTTTTTTATTGTTTACGTAAATATTAACCTTTAATTTACTTTATAGAGCAATAACCAACCTAAAATCCAATTATTTTCACTTTTTTGGAAATTTTTATTCACTTAACGAATAATAACTATTATTATTCGCGCACTTTAAGAAATGCGAATAATTATCAGTATGAAAAAGTTCAACTATTCACTTTTAACTTTAGCGTGTTTAAACGCGCCTTTAGCCCTTGCTGCAACAACGGCTGAAAAAGACATAGAACGCATCAGCGTTTATGAAAAGCAAAACCAAGTTGTAATGAGCTCAGGCCTTGCAACTAAATCAGACATGTCGTTAATGGAAACACCGGCACCGGTTGTTATTATTGACCGTGAACTTATAGAGTCACAAGGTGTAGATAGCCTACAAGAACTTGTACGTAATGTAAGTGGTTTAACGCAAGCTGGTAATAACTATGGTATAGGCGACAATTTAGTTATTCGTGGTCTTGATGCTAACTATACTTACGATGGTATGTATGGTGGTGCAGGACTAGGTAATACATTTAACCCTACACGATCGTTAACTAATGTTGAGTCGGTGGAAGTACTTAAAGGCCCTGCTACGGGTTTATACGGTATTGGTAGTGCAGGCGGCGTAATTAACCTAATTGAGAAGAAGCCAGAGTTTGAAGAAAAACATAAAGTTTCTGCAGAGCTTGGCCAGTGGGATAGCTATTCACTTGCTTTTGATAGCACCAATGCAATTACTGACGACCTAGCTTACCGTGTAATGGCTAAAACGGCCTCAAGCGATGGGTTTCGTGATTTAAAAGAAGACCGCGACGAAATTTATACCTCGCTTAAGTACGTACTTAACGGCAGACAAGATATCATGCTCTCTGCTGCCTATATTAAAGATTCGATTGCGGTAGACTCTATCGGCCACCCTATTCGAATTTATAACGCAGAAACAGCCAATGGACTGACAGCGGGTGAAGTAACCGGTGCAGATTTAGTCAATGATCCGTCAGGTAATGGTGTGCAATTAACGGCGGCTCAACAAGAACAACTTGCTAATTCTCTTTCATCAACAGACGGACTAACACCATACGATTTTGGTACTAACGGTATTATTTCTCCAATGGCGGACGATAACGAAGGTGAAGAGCTTCGCTTTAAGCTAACGCATAATTACTTTATTACTGATGATTTATTTTTAAATCAACAATTACAATACCGTAATTACACATCAAGCTTTGCGCGTCAAACAGGTGCATTTAACTATGTTTACTCAACACGTAGTGGCATCATAAACAATGACCCGCGAGCGCCGCTAGTAGAAGACGGCGAATTATACCCATTTGCAGCTCGTCGCCAAGAATATCGCCAAGTAGAAGCAGATGAAAAATCATGGCAGTACTTCTTAGATTTACGCTATGACTTTATGCTGGGCGACATTGATAACGAGCTACTCGTTAATGCAAACTACGAAGACCGTGACATTCGCTTTAAGCAGTACTCTATTTACGATGCAGACAAAGTTATTTACGACAGCGAAGGCGAGGTGCTTTACCAAGGCACATTACCGTATATTTATGATATGCGTTCGCCAAACTGGCCAACAGGTAGCTTTGATGACTACGATCCACTTAAAACCAGTGATTACAACAAAAAAGTACAAGCTTGGGGTTTAGGTATTCAACATGTAGGTTATATCACTGAGCAGCTCACTACCCGTGTAGGTGTTGCCTATAATCGCATTAAGCAAACGTATGAGCATTTTGGTGTAGATGAGCGCTATAGCTCTAGCCGCGCCGAGCCAACGCCTGAAGCGAATACTTCAGATAGCGGATTAACTTATAACTTAGGCGCAACGTATCAACCAACTGAAGACTTTTCGGTATTTATTAACCATGCTAAAGGACGTACAGCTTACAGTGTACTTGGTTCAGTAGCAGGTAACGAAGCAGACCGTGAAGACTCTGAGTCTATCAGTAACGATTTAGGCTTTAGGTTTAAAGCATTTGATGATCAACTTTTAGCATCACTTGTAATATTTGAAAGCGCGCGTACTAATTTAGAATACGCTAACCCACTTTATGAAGCCGGTGTGTCTGGCCCAGATGTAGTAGAAAGCTTCTACGATGGCGAAGAGCAGACCAAAGGTGTAGAGCTTGATTTAAATGCACATTTAAATGAGCAATGGAAAGTAAATGTAAACGGTGTTTATCAAGATGCTCGTGATAAATCTAATCCAAATAGCAGCAGCTACGATACGCGCCAAAAAGGGGTGCCGTATGTAACTGCAAGTACGTGGGTTACCTACTACGCTGATATGTTTAATTTACCAGAGGCTGTTAATATCAGTGGTGGTATTACATTTGTAGATAACCGCAGCACGAACTCAAGTTCGTTTAGTATTCCTGATGGTTATGTTCCTAGCTACACAGTTTATGATGCAGCAGTTTCATACACCACAGATAAGTGGCACATGCAGCTTAATTTAAACAACTTGTTTAATAAAAAGTACTACTCTAAAGCCATGTTTTTAGGTGGTATGCCAGGTGAAGAGCGTAACGCTAAGCTAAGCTTTAGCTACACACTTTAACCCATCTAGGCAATTAATTTACTCCTACTAAAATAAGTAGGAGTAAATTAAACTTATTCTTCATTTAATACCCTACAAAAGATACATCCTAAGCGTTGCTATAATTTATAAGCGTGCTAGCATTACTTTCTGAATTTACTGAAACTTGAAAAGCTATGAGTCTATCTGAAAAAAATTTAGCCTTTGTCATGCACTGTGGTGAGATGGGAAGCCGTTGGGGTTTCAATCGTACGATTGGCCAAATGTGTGGCTTGCTGATCATTACCAAAGAGCCTATGACCGCAAATGATATTGCCGACGCGTTAAGCATCTCTCGTGGTAACGTAAGTATGGGCATTAAAGAGCTCCAGTCATGGCAATTAATAAAGGTGCATCACGTGCCTGGCGATCGTAAAGAATATTACGCCCCGGCGGGTGAAATTTGGGATATGGCTAATCGTGTATTTGAAGAGCGTAAAAAGCGAGAAATAGACCCTACTTTAAGTTTACTGCGTGACAATCTTTTAGACGAAGCAAGTAACGAAGAAGAACGTTATGCACAAAAGCAGATGGGTGAAATTCATAACTTGCTTGAAACTGTTACTAAATGGTCATCAGAATTACAACGTTTGAGCCCAGAGCAGCTAAATAAGCTCATGAAGCTTGGCTCAGGAATAGGCAAGGTTATCGATTTAAAAGATAAAATATTTAAAAAAGAATAAAACTAAATAAAAAAAGCCGCAAAGCGGCTTTTTTTATTTAGAAGAGTGGGAATTAAATTTTCGGATACCCAATTCTATCTGATAAGTAACCCACGCTGGTGGCAAAGTAATACGAACGATTCCAATGCATAAACACTTTGTAGTTATCGTAGGCTAAGTACATACGTCCATTAATGTCATCGGGCATAACAAGCGCTGCACGTACATCTACATTGGGTAAGTCTGAGCCATCCGCTCGGCGTACACCTAGCGCCTGCCAATCTGCAAGTGAACGCTCTGAGTCGTTCCAATACTCTAGCCACTGTTTACGTGTTTTAGTACCACGTTTTAATATGTATTTACTATCAAAGTTTTCAGGGAGTTTTACTTGGCGACCCCAAGTGAGAGAATCATTCCACCCCTCCTGCTTCAAATAATTGGCAATTGATGCAAATGCATCCTCTTTAGTCGTCCAAATATCTTTGCGACCATCATTGTTATAATCAATTGCATAGGCATTAAATGAGGTAGGCATAAACTGCGTTTGACCCATTGCGCCCGCCCAAGAGCCTTTAAATTTATCAAGGGTGATATGGCCTGACTTTAAAATATCTAATGCCGCCCAAAGCTGGCGTTTATAAAGTGCCTCGCGACGGCCATCAAAAGCAAGTGTTACCAAAGATGAAATAACATTATGGCCACCTTGAATGGTGCCAAAGTTGCTTTCAAGACCCCATAAAGCCACGATAAAACGTGCTTGTACACCAAACTCTTTTGCCACTTGCTCTAGTACGTCTTTATTTTCTGCGTAGAGCTTGCGAGCACGGTCAATTTTCCACTGTGGTACACGCTTTGGTAAATAAGTTTCGAGGGTTTCTTTAACCTCTGGCTGGTTTTTATCTGCCGAAACTACTTTTTCTTTGTACGACGCCGTTGCAAATGCATCATCGATTAACTTGCTGTCGTACCCTTTAGCAATGGCCTCTTGCTTTAAGTCACTTAAATAAGTTTGAAATTCGGCCTGCGTTTTTGCCACTACAGAGCCACTTAAACACACTGAGCATAAAATTGCGGCTAACTTTTTAATCACTATCAACTCCGTTTTCTTTTCGTAATTGGCTAAGTAAATTTTCTTCTGGGGGTGGAATTTGTAAATAGTAGCCTTTATCAGGATCAGCTAAAGCCTCTTTTACAGTTTCAAGGTCAGCACCCCCTAAATGATCACGCTTTGCTAAGTTAATGATCATCACGTAAATAGGTTGACCAAACATTGCCAGTAAAGGTTCAGGCACATTACTAAAATCATCTCTTTTTTCAATAAATAAGAAGGTATCCGCTTTTTTCTTACTTTTATATACCGCAGTGAGCATAATGGCCCTATTTAATCTTGCTTAACATTGCCGCACACTATAACATGAGAGTAATAATAAGTTAGAAAAATTAGATTAGAAATTTCATTAAAGGCCTTATTCAGCCTACGTTTATCTAAAATTAATTTCTAATCAGACAATTCAATTGAGCGTGTATGTCGGAACAAATTTTTGAACTAAAAGGGAACCTTTTCACACTATCAGTGTTACATCTTTACAGCACTGATATCGCCCTTCTAGCAGAGCAGTTGTATGTAAAAATAGCCCAAGCTCCTCGTTTTTTTGAAGGGGCGCCTATTGTTGTTAATTTAGAAGAAATTAAAGGCAGCTCACTTGATTTTGACCATTTAAAATCTCTTATTGAGCGTATGAGCTTTAATGCAGTAGGTGTTTGTAATGGCTCAGATGAACAACACACCCAAGCTAAAGCTGCTGGCCTATCAGTACTTAATTACTCGCAAGATGCTAAAAGCGCGCCCGTTAAACAAGAGGCACCAAATACCTCGATTGTTGAAAAAAACGTGTACTTACCAGCGCAAGTAATTAATGGCACAGTGCGCTCAGGGCAACAGGTGTATGCAAAAGACAGAGACTTAATAGTATTAGGTGCTGTTAGCCATGGTGCAGAAGTAATAGCCGATGGGAATGTGCATATATACGGCACTTTACGCGGGCGTGCCATTGCAGGTGCTAAAGGGACAAAAGATGCCTGCATTTATTGCCAAAAATTGGAAGCCGAGTTGGTTTCAATTGATGGCAATTACTGGATCTCCGACTCACTGCAAGGTGAGCACTGGGGCAATGCAGTTCAAATACAACAAAAAAACGAATCACTAGAAATTTCAGCTTTGGTTAAAGGATAAATCTCATGGCAAAAGTTATTGTCGTTACCTCTGGTAAAGGCGGTGTTGGTAAAACAACATCAAGCGCCGCAATAGGTACTGGTTTAGCATTAAAAGGCTATAAAACAGTTATTATCGATTTTGACATCGGTTTACGTAATCTAGATTTAATTATGGGGTGTGAGCGCCGTGTGGTCTACGATTTTGTAAATGTCATCAATGGCGAAGCCAATCTCAATCAAGCGCTTATTAAAGATAAACGCGTTGAAAAACTATTTTTGCTACCTGCATCACAAACCCGTGATAAAGATGCCCTTACTCGCGAAGGCGTTGAGCGCGTTTTGAACGAATTAAAAGAAGACTTTGATTACATTGTGTGTGACTCACCTGCAGGTATTGAAGCCGGTGCAATGATGGCGATGTACTTTGCTGATGAAGCAATTGTTACAACAAACCCAGAAGTGTCTTCTGTTCGAGATTCAGACAGAATTTTAGGTATTTTACACAGCAAGTCTAAACGTGCTGAAGAAGGCCTAGAAAATATTAAAGAGCACCTTTTATTAACACGCTACAACCCTGAGCGTGTTGAAAAAGGTGAAATGTTATCGGTAGAAGATGTTAAAGATATTCTATCGATTCCATTACTTGGTGTTATTCCTGAGTCGCAAGCGGTATTAAGTGCGTCTAACTCAGGACAACCGGTGATACTTGATGGTGATTCAGATGCAGGGCAAGCTTACGCTGATGCAATTAATCGCTTATTAGGTGAAACAGTCGATTTTCGCTTCTTAGACGTTGAGAAAAAAGGCTTATTTAAACGGATTTTTGGAGGTTAATGTGTCTTTACTTGACTACTTCCGCTCAGAAAAGAAAAATAGCGCGTCATTAGCAAAAGAGCGATTGCAGATCATTGTCGCGCACGAACGTTCTCAACGCGGAACGCCAGATTACTTACCACAATTAAAACAAGATATTTTAGATGTGATCCGTAAATACGTGAACGTAAACACTGATGCAGTGCAAGTACAGTTTGATCAAAACGAAGATGATTTAGCGGTACTTGAGCTCAATGTGACATTACCTGACGAAGAAAAAAAGTAGCACAATAAAAGCGGCATTTAAAATGCCGCTTTTTTCATTTTTAACTAAACCTTACGTTTTTAGAAAGGTTAGTGCCCGCGTGTGTTTAGATTATTTAAGCTGATAATCGCTTTTGATCACTTATAAACAATGAATGTGGTAATATGTAGCCACTATTTCGTTATGTATTCGCAATTGCTATGTTTAATCCCCCGCCCTGTTTTACCTCGTTTTCTCAATCAATAGATAATATAGCTCTGCCAGAGAAATTTACGTTTCCATTTCATTATCAGCCTCACGAACTTAGCGTTTTGGCATCAAAGCAATTACAGCAGCAGCTGGCAACGCATCTACCTTATGATGAAAATAATCACCATGGTGACGGAAAGATGTTCGGTGTACTAGTTGTACAAAACCCACAAAAACAAATTGGCTTTGTATCGGCTTATTCAGGGCAACTTGAAAATTTAAGTTCTGAGATAAAATGTGTGCCTAATGTATCTACAATGGCATTGGAGGATGTGGGTTATTTGAAAGAAAGTAAAATAATTAACGAAATAAACACACAGATACATGCCCTTGAAAATGCCAGTACATTAAATAAATTATCGGCATCGTTAAGTCGAGATACAGAAAAATTTGAGCAGCAGTTACAAGCGCAACAAAGCGTAATGCAAGCAAACAGAAAAGCACGTAAAGAGGCGCGCAATGCACTTGCGATTGAGCACAGCGATGCAATAACGCCTGAGCAACAAGTAAGCTTGAATGAACTGGCAAAACAAAGCATAAAAGATAAAAAACACTATCAAAGCATAAAAGATTACTGGCGCGATAAAATAACTCAGCAACAGCAGGCGCTTAATACCCTTTACGACGAAATAAAACAGTTAAAAAAACGCCGTAAAGTTTTATCTAAAAACCTACAAAAACAGTTATTTGCCCAGTATCAATTTTTAAATGCCAATCATGAGCTCAAAGATCTTAACGCTATTTTTGCTGAGCTACCAGAGCATACTCCGCCATCAGGGGCGGGCGATTGCGCAGCCCCCAAGCTATTACAATACGCTTATCTTAATAATTTAAAGCCGCTAGCCATGGCCGAATTTTGGTGGGGCGGCGCTCCAAAATCGGCGGTACGCCAACATAAAAACTATTACCCCTCGTGCTACAGTAAATGCCAACCTATTTTATCGCATATGTTAAAAGGCCTTAGCATAGAAGATAACCCACTACTCGTTAATCCTGCTGAAGGTAAAACGCTGCCCATAGTCTATCAAGACGATGATATTGTTATTGTAAATAAGCCAAGCGAGTTTTTATCTGTACCAGGTGTCAATATTGAAGATTCTGTGTATTTGCGTATTCAAACGCAATTTCCGCACGCTACAGGCCCGTTAATTGTGCACAGACTAGATATGTCTACATCAGGTTTGCTTGTTGTGGCCCTTAATAAACGCGCTCACAAAGCACTCCAAAAGCAATTTATTGCCCGCACCATTGATAAACGTTATATTGCGTTAGTTGATGGTAGTGTGCCCAAGGACAGTGGCAAGATAGAGTTGCCCTTACGGCTTGATTTTGACGATAAGCCACGCCAACTTGTGTGTTATAAAAACGGCAAACCTGCACTTACTACATGGCAAGTGCTTGAACGTAAAAACAATATTACACGCCTACAGCTTTATCCAAAAACAGGGCGTACACATCAATTAAGAGTACACTGTGCACACCATTTAGGGCTGAATAGGCCTATTATTGGCGACACACATTATGGTAAAAAAGCCAACCGGTTACATTTGCATGCCGAGTATTTGGCGCTAGATCACCCCATTACACATCAGCGTTTAACGTTCAATGTAGCGCCCGACTTTTAACACAGCCTGCTAATAAATTAAGTGGGTTTAATTATCCCACTCTTTAAGTGCATCTTTAACAAAACGGTAGCGCCAAGAATTAAGTAAGTCAGGTTTAATATGATTTACTTTTTGCTCATCGGTAAGCTTCCAATTCCAGCTAATAAGCTGATTAATCTGCTTTTTAGAGGCCATTACGTCTTCTGGTATGCCCTGCTCTTTGGCTACCTTAGTAATTTTTTGTTTAATCTCTTTAGCTACTTTTTTATAAGCCGGAAAATCAATTAAACGTTTTAGCACAGGTGGATGCTCATCAACCGCAAGAGCTTTAGCCTTTTCAATACACTTTAGAATTTCAACCCCAGAGCGGTTTACTTCCATCGACTCAACACCTGGAATTTGCCTAAGCGAATTTAAACTTGAAGGACCACGTTTAGCAATTTCCGTCATGTTATGCTCTTTAAGCACAAAGTTAAGGGCTAAATTTTTACGAATAGCTTTGTTACGACGCCATACAGCTAATTCTTTTAATACAGCTAGCTCGTGCGGTTTTAATTGCCATGCGTTTTTTATATCTTTGTAAAGCAACTCATCTGGAGTTTGAAAGGCGCGTTTATTTGCAATTAACTCGCTCTCATTAATTACAATATCAAATAACTCAGCTTTATTGATACGCTCAATTATTAGTTCAAAGCAAGGCAGTAAATGGAACGTATCAGCGGCTGCGTAATCGAGTTGCTTTTTAGTTAATGGGCGCTGTAACCAATTAGTTCGCGATTCGCTTTTGTCTATCTCTATCCCTAATAGCTCTTTTACCATCAGCGCAAAACCCACACAGTTTCCTTCGCCTAAAAGCTGAAGAGCAAATTGTGTATCAAACAAAGGAGCCGGTACGAAGCCTGCGTATTTTTGAAATACTTCAATATCTTCTGAAGGCGAGTGCAACACTTTCAGTACTGCAGGATCTTTTAATACCTGCCAAAATTCAAATAATGAAAGCTCAGCAAGCGGATCAATTAGAGCGAGGTGCTCGCCATCATAAACTTGAATAAGTGCAACTTCAGGGTACAAAGTACGACGGCGCATAAACTCTGTGTCTATGGCTAAAGTAGGCTTGTTTTTTATTTGCTCAACAAAGGTATTAAGCTGATTTTGTGTTTCGATAAATTGGTATTGCACTTAATCTCCTACAATAAAAAAGCCGGCTAACACCGGCTTTTTTATAGTTTACTAATCTTTTAGGGCTCTTCTGAGGATTTTACCTACATTTGTTTTAGGTAACTCATCCTTAAACTCAACGAGTTTAGGCACCTTATAATTAGTTAAATTATCACGACAGTGATTTATTATATCTTTTTCAGTTAAAGAAGGGTCTTTTTTAACAACAAAAACTTTAACTTGTTCACCACTTACATCATGCGGAACACCAATAGCCGCGACTTCGAGTACGCCATCGTGCATGGCGACCACTTCCTCTATCTCATTTGGGAACACATTAAAGCCCGATACAATGATCATATCTTTTTTGCGGTCAACAATATAGAAGAAACCTTCATCGTCATATGTGGCAATATCGCCGGTAGCAAACCAACCATCTTGTAAACATTCTGCAGTAGCATCAGGGCGGTTATAATAGCCTAGCATAACTTGTGGGCCTTTTACCCATAGCTCGCCTGGTTCACCTTTTGCCGCTTCTTCACCGTTTTCAAGCATTAGTTTAATTTCGGTGTTTGGTGCAGGTAAGCCAATAGAGCCATTGTACGCTTCTAAATCATACGGGCTTACCGTCACTAGTGGTGCACACTCAGTTAATCCATAACCTTCCATTAATTTAGAACTAGTCACTGTTTGCCATTTTTCAGCTACAGGGCGCTGTACAGCCATACCGCCGCCTAATGACATTTTTAAATGACTAAAATCAAGCTCAGCAAAGCCTGGTGTATTAAGTAGCCCATTGAATAAAGTGTTTACACCAGTAATAGCGGTAAATTTATGCTGATTGAGCTCTTTTACAAATGCTGGCATGTCACGTGGGTTTGTAATTAATACATTCAAACCACCGTATTTCATAAACGTTAAGCAGTTAGCCGTTAGCGCGAATATATGATAAAGCGGTAAAGCAGTAACAACTACTTCTTTGCCTGATTCTAATACTTTATCTAAACAGCCCGATACTTGTTCAAGGTTACCAACCATGTTGCCATGACTTAACATCGCCCCTTTAGATACGCCGGTTGTACCACCCGTATACTGTAAAAAAGCTAAGTCAGATAATTGCATTTCTGGACGCGTATACTTTGCAGGGTCACCTGCTAGCACATCTGAAAACTTAATTGTATTTGGCAAGTTGTAGCTAGGTACCATTTTTTTTACGTATTTAACTACAAAATTAACGATATGCTTTTTAAAACCACCCACCATGTCGCCCACTTGGGTAACAACAATGTGTTTTACATCGGTTTTTGCAAGTGCTTTTTCAAGCGTGTCTGCAAAGTTAGCCAATATAAAAATAGCTGACGCGTCAGAGTCTTTTAGTTGATGCTCAAGCTCTCGTACTGTGTAAAGTGGGTTTACATTAACCACCACACACCCTGCGCGTAAAATACCCAAAATAGCGATAGGCGTTTGTAATAAGTTAGGCATCATTACGGCAACTTTGTCACCTTTTTTCATACCTAACTCATTTTGAATATACGAAGCAACACGTTGTGTTGCTGAATCTATTTCATTATACGATAACGTTTTACCCATATTCGTAAATGCAGGTAAATCTTTATAATCGGTAAAACTTTTTTCGAACACTTCGAGTAACGAGTTGTAATGCTCAGGATCGATTGTTTCAGGCATACCTTCTGGGTAGCGCTTAAGCCAGATTTTTTCCACTCTTAGCCCCTGTTTATAATTATATTTTTATTAACCTTAATCTATGTAAGGCGCTTTAACAATTGAGCAAATACTCTAATGCAGGAATAATCCCACATTTGGCGCTAATTTACAATTAACATGCACCATTTTGCAGCATAAAGGCTTGAATATGCTCAAAACATAACCCACTGCTTTGCATATGGCAATGATGCCCGCCATCTACATTAATTACCTTTAAGTTGTTGTAATAACTAATATACTTCTCTAAGTTTTGTTTTACAAACGTGTAACCTTGGTTACCTAAAATTAATTGGCTTGGTGCAATTAATTGTTTTATTGCACCAATACATTGCGCTTCATCAAACCTAAAACCTGAGTGATTTTTAAGCTTAGGGTCTGTTGTTAACTCATACCCTAGTTCAGTTTGCTTAATATTACGACTCATCAACAAGCTGATCAGTTCGTTATTTAAATCACTTGTTTGTGATCGCGCTTCAATAATGGCCGATTTAGACTTATAAATACGCACTTTTTTATTGTTACTGCGTTCTCTATTTAGCACTGCACCTTTGAGCTGCTCACATATTTCATCGCTTGGGGTTGTTACACATCCTATCCCTTCAATAAAAGAGACTGTTAAAACATACTCACTAAAACAGCTAGCAAATAACCCTGCAACCATGGCCCCCATTGAGTGACCAACCAAATGTACTTTTTTAACACCTAAGCTCTGTATAACTTGGTATACATCATCAATATAATCAACAAAATAATAATGCGCGTCACTGCTTCGCCAATCAGATAAACCATGGCCTGCAAAATCAATACAATACCAAGTATGCGCTGGATTTACTTTGTTTAGCATAGGCGTATAACTGTTACTGTTGTCTAACCAGCCATGCAGCGCTATTACAACTTCACCACTACTCCCCTTTTTAAGGCCTCGTATATTTAAATTCTGGGTTTTTATTTCAAATGGCTGCAAGTAATACCTCTTTTTAACGCGCGACAATATTTATAACATACTAGTTGTCAGACCTCTAATACGAAAATATTTTATATTTTTCGTATTTATAAAAACCTTTCTATGTGTAGGGTTAATTTTAATTAAAAATTAAATACTTAAATATCAAAAGCTTAAAATTAAAAACTTAAAGCTAATAAATCCTTTTTGTATGTTTAAACCCTTACACATACACTTATCGACAATTTATAGCACTATATTCATTACAATATAATTAACATAACATAAAGAAATGGTAGTATCGTTTTAGTGACAAGTTAGCTAATTTAATTGTAATTCAAGCTGCTTTTTATGCGCTATTCATTTCTTTATCATGCTAACCGTATACAATTGAAGCGCTATTTTAAAAAGCATATTTATAAGGATAAAAATGAAAAACCAGTTTAGCTTATTAGCACTTTTATGTGCATCAACTAGTGCTTATGCAGATGATGCACCTAAAAATGTAATTTATATGATTGGTGATGGGATGGGTCCTGCCTATACAACCGCTTATCGTTATTTTAAAGACGATCCAACCACCAAGCAGATTGAAACAACCGTATTTGATACTATTTTAACAGGCATGGCGCGTACTTACCCTGACGATCACACTTATGTTACCGACAGTGCTGCAGGTGCAACCGCACTGAGTAGCGGTCACAAAAGTTATAATGGGGCTATTGCAGTCGATACAGACAAAAAACCGGTTAAAACCATGCTAGAAATAGCAAAAGGACGCGGTATGACTACAGCGCTAGTGGCTACCTCGCAAATTAACCATGCCACCCCAGCAAGTTTTGCTACACATAACGAATCACGTCGTAACTACGATGAAATTGCTAATGAGTACATAGATAACAAAATTGCCGGTAAACTCCCTGTTGATTTAATGCTAGGGGGCGGTACGCAGTATTTTATTCGGGAAGACCGTAACCTCGTTGATGAATTTAAAGCAGCTGGTTATCAATATAGCGATGATATAAAAAACCTTGGTCAGATTACGCAAGTACCGGCACTTGGCTTATACACACCGGTTGGCCTACCTTTTGCGCTTGATGCAAATTCAAACCACTTAACGCAACTAACAGCTAAAGCATTTGATTTACTCGACGGCCAAAATGAAGACGGCTTTTTTGTCATGATTGAAGGCAGCCAAATTGATTGGTGTGGACATGCTAACGATGTAGCCTGTGCCATGGCCGAAATGGATGATTTTGCACAGTCTATTGAAAAAGCAAAAGCCTATATTGATAAAAACCCTGATACTTTATTAGTGGTTACTGCAGATCACTCAACCGGCGGTTTGACTTTAGGTGCACACGGTCAATACAAATGGGATACAGAGGTTATAAAAGGCGTTAAAGCAACAGCTGCAAAACTGACAAAGCAATTACTTGTTGCAGATGACCTGGAGACTATTTGGACTGCCAATACAAATATTGAATTTACACCTGCTAATAAAGTAAAACTTGAACAAGCCAAAAAAATGGGTGACAAGGCGCTTAATTTAGCTGTTAAAAGCATTATTAGCGATACAAGCTTTACGGGTTGGACAACCGGTGGGCACACCGCCGTAGACGTACAAGTATTTTCCTACGGTAAAGGGCACGAGCACTTTATAGGCGCGCAAAATAATACAGATATTGCCGATAAGCTAATTAGCTTTATTAAAAAGTAAGCGTATGCTTAAAAAAAGCCCGAACCTGTGTTCGGGCTTTTTATTTTTTACTATTACTTGGGCTAAGCGTATATATCAACACCGATTAAATCTTGTACTTCTGCTCTGCGCTCTAAGTTTGCAAATTCAGTATATGTTGAAATTGCTTTACTCACAGTGGGGCTTGGTTGGTCATATATAGTTTGGCTGTACTTTACGTTACTAGTGCTTTGGCTAAAGTATTGATTTGCAAGCTCTACACCCGCTTTGCTACTTTTTACATAATCTGTGCTTGTTTTTTGACTGGCGCTATCGCCCGCTAAACCTTGTGACTTAGAAGGTATAATGTTTGTAGAGGTAACCTTTGCAGGAATATCCCCAGTAAAAAAGCCAGCGCCAATTGGCAAAGTCATAGATAACTTCCAACAATAAACAGTTTAAAAATTATGATTTAAAAACATTCAATATGCAACTTTTGAGCTTATTCACGACCCGGTAGTTTTTTCCATGTTACTGTATCGCGCACATATTTAGGTTGTGCATCACTTGCTTTTACAACGTCTCCGGCTAAAAAGGCCGTGTCTACATGGTTAAGCATATAGCGAGCATCTGGCAATGTAATATCTGTATTTATGGTTATATTGCTCGTGTTTTTAAGTGCATCAGGGTAACTTTTAAAACCCGTGCCTACAGCAATCGCGTGTTGCTCTTCACAACTTATGTGTTCTTCGCTTAATAGTTCAGGTTTTATAACGCACTCTTCATTGACCAATTGCATATGGGCGTTATTTACTTGATATTGCGCAAAATAAATTTCACCCATTCGTGCATCTATTGCAGAGTACACTACTGATGCCTGCATTTGTTCGTACGCTTGTTGGGCCATAATGGCCAAGGTAGATACACCCACTAATGGTAAGTTGGCCGAATAAGCTAACCCTTGTGCAATAGCAACACTAATGCGTACTCCGGTAAAACTACCAGGGCCTTGGCCAAAACCAATAACGTCTAAATCTTTAAGTTTACACTGTGCCTTAGTTAGCAATTCATCAACTAAAGGAAGTATTTTTTGGCTGTGTTGCTGTGGGCATTCTTCAAAATGATGAAACGTTTGGCCCTTAAAATGCAAAACAATAGAGAGCGCTTCTGTTGAGGCGTCTAGGGCAAGAATATTACTTTTAATCATTTTAGTACTCTAATTAATTTGTTTTAAAAATGTATTGGCATCTTCTAAGCTTCGCGTGCGTCGCATTGGCGGTAAGCTTTTTAAAAATACTTGGCCATATTGGCGTGTTACTAAACGGTTATCGCAAATAACAAGTACGCCTTTGTCTTTGTTGTCACGTATTAAACGCCCTACACCTTGCTTGAGCGCAATAACCGCTTGCGGTAACTGAATATGCGCAAACGGGTCCTTACCTTGCATTTGGCAGTCTTGCATTTTAGCTTGCAGTAATGGGTCATCGGGTGCTGCAAAAGGCAGTTTGTCTATAATAACACAGCTTAAAGTGCTACCTCGCACATCTACGCCTTCCCAAAAAGAGGCTGTACCAAGTAAAACAGCATTACCGTGGCGAGTAAATTTTTCAAGTATAATGCGTTTAGACATTTGGCCTTGCATATATACAGGGTAATCCATTTGAGTTGTTAAGCCCTCAGCAACTAAGTGCATCATTCGATAACTGGTAAACAATACAAAACAACGCCCTTTAGCTGACTTTATAAGCTCAAGCGTTAATTTAATAATGGCGTGAGGCATATTATCAGCGTGAGACTCGGGTAAGTACCGAGGTAAACATAGCAAAGCTTGGTTAGGGTAATCAAACGGGCTTTCTACCATCATGCTTTGTTTAGGCGTAAGGCCTAGGCTTGCGTTAAAGTGCTCAAGCTTATTATCAACAGAAAGCGTTGCAGAGGTAAACACAAAGCCTGCTCCGGTGTCTTTCATCATTTGTGCAAACTTAGCTGATACGTTAAGCGGCGTAATATTAACCGTTAAATAGCGCCGTGTGGTTTCGTACCAGTAACTAAACCCTGTTTGTGCGGTATCAAAAACACGTTCTAATTGGCCTTTAAATGCTAATGTACGTTCAAATGGGTGCTCTATTTTATCACTGCGCTCAAGGCATAGCTTTAAAACTTGATATACAAAATCTAAATCGCTTATAACTCTGTGTAAGGCTGCGCAAATTAACTTATCACTGAGCTTTTCGCGCCAATCACCTCGGCTACCATCTACACCAAATTGTAAACGTAAATCAGCCACGCTGGTTTCAAGCTTATTTAAACTTTTGCCTAACTGCAGCATATCGGGAATTTCTGCACGGTAGATAGCGCGTAAATCGTTAATTAAATCCACCAGCTTTTTGGTGCTTATGCTTTCACCAAAGTAGTCACTCGCAATTTCACTCAGTTGGTGCGCTTCGTCAAAAATATAAGCATCGGCGGTGGGCATAAGTTCGGCAAAACCAGAGTCTTTAACTGCCATATCAGCAAAAAATAAATGGTGATTTATAACCACTACGTCGGCTTCGGCAGCATTTAACCGCGCTTTACGTATATAACAGCTTTGAAAGTCAGGGCACTCTTTGCCTAAACAGTTATCAGCAGTTGAGTTTACATAAGGCAATACTTTGGCATCTTCTTCAATACCAATACAATCAGCTAAGTCGCCCGACTGAGTTTCACTTGCAAATTTTGCCACCATGGCAAGCTGATGCATTACATCGGGGTCATCTGTCGGCACGTGTGCCACATGTTGGCTCAACCGGTAGGTGCAAAGATAATTAGCACGGCCTTTTAATAAAGCTGTTTTTTTTGAGGCGCTAAGCGCTTTTACAAGCTGAGGTAGATCTCGGTGGTACAATTGCTCTTGCAGAGCTTTTGACCCTGTAGAAATAATTGTTTTACCTTTTGATTTAAGTGCAGGCGCCAAATAAGCAAACGTTTTACCTGTACCTGTGCCGGCTTCTACCACCAACTGCGTGCTATTTTTTAATGCATCGTCAACGGCTACAGCCATATCAATTTGAGGTTGGCGCGGAGTATAGCCATCTAAAGATAACGCCAATGGGCCGGTTGCACTAAACAGCTGTTTGATAATACCAATCACTTTACAAAAAATAATAGCGGGATTTTACGTAAGCCTGGCTATAAGGGCAAGCCCATTGAAATTAAAGAATACGCATATTTAAGCTAAGGATAAAATTGAATGAAGTTAAATTTAAAAATTAATAAAAAAGATTGCCAAGTTACCTTGTATTAATTTATTCATTACAAGCCGTAACACTAGCAAATTTGCATTAACCAACTGTCCTTTGAAGACATAAAAAAAGCGCCAAAAGCCTTATAAATACTGTGACACAGCCTAATCACAGGAGTAACATACGCCGCGTTTAATTCTCTTTTTTTGTTCTTAAAAATAATTTAAGGTTAGCCAATGAATGCTTGGTATCTCATTTGTTTTCTCTCTGCCATCGCAATTTTTATTGCGTATTTAAACCAGTACGTTTTAAAAATGCAAACGACGATTGCCATAACAACTGGCTCGGTTATCATATCCTTGATATTAATTATTTCGGTAAAATTATTAGGCGATACAACAGCACTAGAAATGACTAGAATTGTCGCGAGTATCAACTTTAATGAATTACTTTTAAAAGGCATGCTTGGCTTTTTACTTTTTGCAGGCGCGTTAGAAATTAACCTCATGGCGCTTCGTAAACAGCGATGGGAAATAACTGCTTTAGTGTTGTTTTCTACTGTGGTGTCTACATTTTTAATCGGCTACTTAAGTTTTTATATTTTTACCGCACTTGGCTGGCCTGTCCCGTTTATTTATTGCCTATTATTTGGTGCGTTAATAAGCCCAACCGACCCTATCGCTGTACTTGCGATTATTAAACAATTACGTGCCCCCGAAGGTATTTCTGTGCAAGTCGAAGGCGAGTCATTATTTAATGATGGTATTGGCTTAGTTATTTTTACGACCCTATTCTCTGTTGCTTTTTTTGGCACTGATGCTAACCCTGCCGATGTTGCAGAGCTATTTTTTGTTGACGCTATAGGGGGGATCGCATTTGGCCTTATTATGGCACTTGCAGGACACTACCTAATTATTAACTGTAAAGATGTCAATATTCGCTTATTAATTACCTTAACCATTCCAACTGCCGGTTTTGCCGCTGCAAATATATGGGAAATATCTGGCGCACTTGCCATGGTTACCAGTGGCATTATTTTAGGCAATATTACACGCGCAACAGCAACCGAACGAACTGGGCCTGAAAACACGCGCTACATTAAAGATTTTTGGCATGCTACCGACAGTTTTTTAAATGCGTTGTTGTTTTTGATTATTGGTATGCTAATAGTCACTATGCCCGTTACACTCAATGAGATTGGTCTGGGGCTTGTGATGGTACCGGCTATTTTATTTGCACGCTTCATTAGTGTTGGCGCACCCTTTGTAATATTTAAGCGCTTTAGAAGCTACGATAAGCACAGTGTGAAAATTTTAACTTGGGGTGGTTTACGTGGTGGTTTAGCGCTCGCTATGGCAGCAGCCATTCCGCGCGATGAAGTGTTTATATCTGGCGGTGACTTACATGATTTAATCGTTATTGTCACTTACGTGGTGGTGATATTTTCAATAATAGTACAAGGGTTAACTATTTCTCCTCTTATACAAAGCAGTATTAAATCTGCTGAACACACCCGTTAATTTTTGATACACCCGCAACACTAAGTTGCGGGTTAACCCCTATGATTCTATTTATAGAGTACCTTTGATTAATAATTGTCAAAATTAAGTGCTAAATGCGGGTAATAATGTCGACAGTTTAGATGAATAAACGACGTAGGCATTGCATCATAATGACCATGGTCTTTTAAATATTCCATATGCTTTTTACCATCAGGGGTAAATTGGTGGAACAAAGAGTCATTGATCCCATCAAATTCCAGCGGTTTTATATTAACTAACTCGCACAGTTCTTTATTAAATGCCGGAGTTGATTTTACCCACTTTCCAGCAATGTATTGCTCTACGTAAGCATGCATTGTAAATATTTCATTTTTAAGTAATTCATCTAGTTTAGGCGTACTTAAGTGGTTAAGAACATCTGCTAAGCCTAATCGCGCAGGAATGTTACAAGCCCGACTTAGCGCAATTTGCAGCGATGCCTTAGGGATACAATAGGCTGCTTTATTATCTAAACAAAAATCGCTACTGAGTGACTGAGCTCCCTCTAGAAGCGTAAACGGGTCATATTTAATTCCATCTCTTACTAGGTAATAAATAGACACAGCCTTGGCGCGTTCATTCGATCCTTTTACTTTTTTTAACCAGCTATTTATTTCTGTATGATTTTGATTGAAAAAAGTATCATTTCGTAAATATTGCTGCAAACCTGCCCCCTTCATAAAATAGGTTTATTATAATTAAACGCGCTATTCACAATTTTAAAAACTCAAAAAAGCATTTAAAACAATAGCTTTTTAATTTACATATGTATTCGAAGTAGGATTTAATATTACTTTTAATGAAAGTAAACTACTATGTCTACACAGGTATTTTTAACAGTCTGATCGGGCCATATGTTATGAGAAATATTGCAATTATTGCCTATGAAGGGTGTTGGGCTGTGAGCGTCTTTTTAGCAAAAGATTTTTTTACTATTGTTTCCTTGCTCGACTCGCATTACTCGTTGCCTCAAAGTTATGAAGTAGAAATAATAACGATCGATGGTAGTGCAATAACTAGTTCAAGTGATGCACTTGTTATTGCAGATAATTCGCTTTCTGATAAAGCGTATGATTTAGTTATTATTCCGCCAATAGAGGGCTCAAAATTAAAAAATATGCCTCTTGGCACTGACTTAATTATTAATTGGCTAAAACCAAAAATACATAGTAGTACGTCTATTCTTAGTTTAAGTACAGGCTCTTACTTTTTAGCTGCAACAGGTCAATTGAACAAAACGGTGATTGCGACTCACTGGAGCTTAGTTAAGCCTCTCAGTAAGTTATTTCCTGATTGCCAATTTATTAGCCATAAATCGTATTTAAGAACCGGAAACATCTATACAACAGGCTCTTTTGAGGCGGGTATTAGCGTGCTTTTAGGGATTGTTGCTAAAGATAAAGGCGACCGTTTTTCTCAGCAGTGTGCGACCCATTTACTTATTTCTGATTCTAATAAGTTAAATCTTATTTTGCCTCAGTTTAATAATCATCAAGACGATAAAATTAATGAAATACAAGATTGGATCCATAGCCACTCAACTGATGTAATCACTATAAATGACTTAGCAAAGCAGTTTAATTTTAGTGAGCGCAACTTAAAAAGGCGATTTTCGCAAGCAACAGGAATATCAATTAATAAATATGTACAAGAAGTCAGAATAGATAAAGCCAAAAAGCAATTATTAGCAACAGATAAAACCGTAAACGAAATATCGGTGGATGTGGGCTATGAAAACAGTAGTTTTTTTTCTCGTTTATTTAAAAAAAGCACAGGGCTAACGCCCGCAAAGTGGCGTAAGAATGATTAAAATTATCGCAAATTGGTATTAAGCCCATGTATCTAAATGCGTGTTACCTTCATCATCGACGGTAATGGCCTTTTCATTAGTTGTGTTTGCGCTTTGGTTGCTTTGAGCTGCTTCTAATCGTTTTTTATTTAGCGTTTGCTTTTTTTCATTTTCCAACTTAATTTTCTGTGTTTGCGGCGTATTTTGCACACCTGCAATGTGAAAGGCACCTTTTGGTTCAAGTTCAAGTCGTGATATTTTACCTAAAAAAGGGATCATTATATCCATACAATCCTCCATAACGTTAATTTACTAAATTAGATAAAACGACCAACAAAGCCTGCTTTGCCTACATTTTAAACATTAAAACAGCAAAAATTGAGGTTTTTCTTTTAATATTATCGACCGTTATAAGATATGCTTTAATTAGGTAAAAAAAAACTTGCCTTAACAAGGCGGTTTATGTTTTTATGAATGCGAAATTTATTGAAACAGATTAAAGCTTAACGCGCACTAAATAGCGCTAAGCTAAATAGGATAAAAAATGCGCTTAAACCTGACAACAGTACATCATCACCACCATTCACCGGAATAACCTGTCAGGTCTTTCGCTGAGAGGTTATTCCTAAAAGGAACCTCTGGCGATTCAAAACACATTGATTCATTTTCGCCCTGAGGTTCCCCTCGGGGTTTTTAGTTTTTAAATTAAAGGAAAATGAATAATGAGTAACACAAATCGTCTACGTATCGCCATCCAAAAAGGCGGTCGCCTGTCTAAAGATTGTCAAGATTTACTAAAGCAACTAGGTGTTAAATTAAACCTACGTGAGCAACGCTTAATTGCACACTCAACTAATATGCCCATTGACGTACTACGTGTGCGCGATGACGATATTCCGGGCTTAGTAATGGACGGTGTATGTGATTTAGGTATCGTTGGCGAAAACGTACTAGTAGAAGTACAAGCAGAACGTGAACGTCAAGGTGTACCAAGTGAAGTGAACAAACTAGCTAAATTAGACTTTGGTTACTGCCGCCTCGCACTTGCATGGCCACAAGAGCTTGGCCAACGTGACAAAAGCTGGTTTGAAGGTAAACGAATTGCTACAACCTACCCAGAAATTTTAACGCAGTGGTTAAAGCGCGAAGGCATTAACGCAAGTACTGTCATGCTTACAGGTTCAGTAGAAGTTGCCCCGCGTGCCGGCCTTTCTGATGCAATTTGTGATTTAGTATCTACCGGTGCAACGCTTGAAGCAAATGGTTTAATTCAAGGTGATACAATTTTAGAATCAAACGCCTGTTTAATTCAAAACAAAGATCTGCAAGATGAAGAGAAACTAGCGCTAATCAATAAGCTTATGCCGCGTCTTCGTGGTGTTAAACAAGCTAAAGAAAGCAAATACATTATGCTACACGCCCCAAAAGCTAAGCTTGACGAAATTTGTGAACTGTTACCAGGTACTGGTCAACCAACATTACTTGCACTAGCTGGTAACGAAGAGTACGTAGCACTCCACATGGTAAGCAGCGAAACATTATTTTGGGAAACAATGGAGCAGCTTAAAGCCCTAGGCGCTAACTCTATTTTAGTAATGCCAATTGAAAAAATGATGGAGTAAGTACCATGCTTCGTTGGAATGAGGAATCTTCACAAGTACAAGCAGCGGCGTTAATGCGCCCTGCGGTTTCTGCCAGCGCAAAGGTTGAAGCGATATGCCAAACAATTTTGATCGATGTTAAAGAACAAGGTGATCAAGCCTTACTTGATATGGCTAAAAAGTTTGATAATAGAGCTAACCCTCGTTTACGTGTACCCCTTGATGAAATAAACGCATCAGAGCAAGCACTAAGCGCAGAGCTTAAATACGCAATTGACAACGCTTATGCAAACGTTAAACGTTTCCACGAAGCGCAATTGCCTAAAGATATTAAGTTATCAACCCAACCAGGCGTTGAATGTGAACTGAAATATCAGGCCATCGAAGCTGTGGGTATTTATGTACCAGGTGGCAGTGCTCCACTGCCATCATCGGTTATTATGCAGGGTGTACTTGCACAATTAAGTGGTGCTAAAACCGTTGTACTTGCAACTCCAGTGCAAGGTGATGGGCGCATTAACCCTGCTATTTTATATGCAGCAAAACTGTGTGGCATTACAACTTTAATTGAAAGTGGTGGCGCAGGTGCAATTGCCGCAATGGCCTACGGCACTGAATCAGTGCCTAAAGTGAACAAAATTTTTGGCCCAGGTAATAGCTTTGTAACAATGGCAAAACAACTTGTCGCGCAAACAATTCCTGGCATGGCTATCGATATGCCAGCAGGCCCGTCTGAAGTTTTAGTTATTGCAGATGAGCGTGCAAATCCAGACTTTATTGCCGCTGATTTATTATCACAAGCTGAGCACGGCGCAGACTCTCAAGTTATATTACTGTGTAATAGCGAAAGTATCATTGAGCAAACGCAGCAGGCACTTACACACCAGCTTGCTAACTTAAGCCGTAAAGATACCGCCGAGCAAGCACTGGCTAATTCATCACTTATATTAGTGGACTCTGTTGAGCAAGCATTTGATGTGTCGGCGCAATATGGTCCTGAGCACTTAATTTTGCAATTAGCAGATTCAACACCATATTTGGATAAAGTAAAAAATGCAGGGTCAGTATTTGTTGGGGACTACACGCCAGAATCAGCGGGTGATTATGCATCAGGTACTAACCACGTGTTACCGACCTACGGTTACAGTGCAACTTATTCAAGCCTAAACTTGCTTGATTTTTTCCGCACTTACACAGTGCAAACTATTAGTAAAAGTGGCTTAACACAGCTGTCAAAAGCTATCTTACCATTAGCAGATGCAGAAGGCCTTGATGCACACGCAAATGCGGTTTCAATTCGTTTAGAGGCAATTAAAAATGAGCAATAAGAGCGCACAAGCGACTAGCTTATTACCACAAAATATTGCAGCTCTTGCTGCCTATAGCTCAGCTAAAAGTGAAAAGCTAACAGGGACTACATGGCTAAACGCCAACGAAAGCCCGTACGCCAAAAATATTGAGCTGAGTATTGAAGATTTAAATCGCTACCCAGACCCTCAACCACAAATCGTTATTGACCGCTATGCAGCTTATACAGAGCTTGAAAGCGAAAACGTATTAATGACACGCGGCGCAGATGAAGGCATTGAGCTTTTAGTACGCACCTACTGCGAACCTGCCAAAGACAGTATTGCATTATTTTTACCTACTTATGGTATGTACAAAGTTACTGCCGATACGCACAACATTGCCATTAATGGCCTAACGCAAGCGCTTTTACTCGATGGCAGTATTGATGAAATAGTTAAGGCGGTGGGCAACTCAAAACTGGTGTTTATTTGTAACCCAAATAACCCTACTGGCAGCATAACCCCTCTTGATAAGGTAAAAGCCATAGCGAATGCCCTTGCTGGTAAGGCCTTAGTTATTGTTGATGAAGCCTATATAGAGTTTTGCCCACAGCACAGTGCTACATCACTTATTAGAGAATTTAGTAATGTAGTGGTACTGCGCACCTTATCAAAAGCGTTTGCACTTGCAGGGCTAAGAACCGGTTTTACACTTGCGCAAGAAAGTGTACTTGCGCCCATTCGTAAAGTGATTGCGCCGTATCCGGTATCGGGTGTGGTAGCAAGTATTGCAGCACAAGCCATAGCGCCTGATGCAATTACATCAATGCGCCGACAAGTGACTATTTTAAATAGTTTAAAAGCTAAACTTGTACAGTGGTTAAACGCCTCCCCAGCTGCATTAAAAATTCTCACTGGTGAAGGTAACTTTGTTACCTTAAAATTAGCTGACAAAAACTACTTTAATGTAGCACTTGAACAAGGTTTAGTGATGCGCGCGTTTACCCTATACGGTGAGGACGATTGGCTACGTATCTCCATTGGTAATGAGCAAGAACTTGAGCAAGTAAAAATTTGGTTAGATGGCCTTGATAAGCCAGCAACCTCACCTCTTTTATCAGGACAAGAAGTATCATGAGTAACCCCTATTTATTTATTGACCGTGACGGCACCATAATTGAAGAGCCAATCACCGACAAGCAGGTAGACAGCCTA
>Ga0209452_1000104_pt1 | contig 32234 bp, 31 predicted proteins | sample WorMetimpBELIZE1_FD_187388 | JGI IMG/M metagenome (GOLD analysis project Ga0209452, IMG submission 187388) | Marine gutless worms symbiont microbial communities from Max Planck institute for Marine Microbiology, Germany - Olavius imperfectus... | ecosystem: Host-associated > Annelida > Digestive... | reverse complement strand
CTGCTTGGAAAGTACCGCTTTCGTTGTTTTTAACAAAAGACATTGGGAATTCATTTGCTACGCGTGCAAACTCATGTGCAACTACTGGCACTAAATGTTGAGTTTTCATAAATTCAACGTTGATGCCGTTTTGAATTTTAGTGTTGGCATGCTTTTCGTTGTGTAAAGGCTGTACTTGTTGCTCCGCCATGTTACTGCTCCGTTTTTTTTAATATATGTATCATTGTTAATGCCTTTAGGCTAATGCTTTTGAACGAAAAAAGGAAGGGAAAGTTTTATGACAACCGTCATGAAAAAATAAAGTTTAACTAAATCTGTGCGTTGCTAAAAAATAAGCAGCTAAAACCACTTAAATATGATTAAAAACCCCGCACTTCATGGTTATTTTTAATACAACCCCATAAAAGCCGTTAACATTGGTTAACAGTTAGCACTGCTTTTTTTGCTACAAATAGCATTAAATTTAGGCAAATAAAAAGGCAGCTTAATTAAGCTGCCTTTTTAAACTGTAAATGAGCGGCTAAATTAAGGCGCCCAATATACTTCTATATTAATGCTCGGGTGATTAAGCACTGCGCGAAGTGGCATATCGTTTACCTCGCCTCCCGCTTTAGCTTGCTTATAAACCGCTAGCTTTTCTTCACCGCTTATAAGTAACTTGACCACTTTAGAATTTGCTATTGCATTGAGGGTTAGGGTCATACGCTCCGTAATGCTGCCTGTCACGTCACTTTCTATCGCATTAATAGCACATACAGTTTGCTGAGTTGTTAAACCATGCTCGAGGCCCTGCGCATGCGGGAACAAAGAGGCAGTGTGACCATCTGGCCCCATACCTAGAATTGTTACATCATATGGTGCTTTTAAAGCACTATAAGCGGCTTCACATACTTGTGTGCCCTGCTCGGCCGTTGCTGCATCATTTTTCATGGTAATGAAATTTGCGGCACTGCCATGATTTTGTAACAAGGTGCTTTTTATAAACGCTTCGTTACTTTTTTCGTGGCTTGGCTCAACCCAGCGCTCATCAACCATGGCTACATCTATATTTTGCCAATCTAAATCAAGCGTTGATAAGTGCTTGTACGCCGGTGCAGGAGACGAACCGCCTGAGACCATTAGCACGGCACGGCCGCCATTTTTTATACCATCACGCAAAGATTGCTCAAGCGTCTGCGATAGCTCAGCCGTTAACGCATCTTTTGAATCAAAAAACTTTTCGGTAACTGTTGCCATTACTTATGCCTTATCGCCTGTGTTAAACCACATGTGGTTATTTTCAGCTAATAATTCATCAGCATCGTCCGGTCCCCAGCTACCAGCGCGGTAAAGGGCTGGCTTACCTTTAGTCTGCCAGCGCTCAATAATTGGATCTATCCATTTCCACGCTTGGCGAACTTCGTCACGGTGTATAAATAACGATGGGTTATTAGCTGCCGCATCAAGCATTAGGCGCTTATACGCATCAGAATGGAAACCATTGCTGTACGCTTGCGAAAGCTCAATGTTCATGGTGACCGGCTCTAATTGCATTTCAAGGTTATCAAGGCGCTTAGACATCAGCGTTAATTGAATGGTTTCTTCCGGCTGCAAGCGAATAACAAGGCGGTTTGGCTCAATATTACCGACGTTTCCTTCATAAATATTGTGCGATACTTTTTTGTATTCAACTACGATTTCTGCACAGCGTTTAGCCATACGCTTACCAGTGCGCAAGTAAAAAGGTACCCCCGCCCAGCGCCAGTTATCAATGTGTGCACGAATAGCTACAAAGGTTTCTGTTTTGCTTGAGCCTTCATTAAGCTCTTCTAGGTAACCTGGTACAATTTTACCATTTAAATCACCTGGTACGTATTGCCCACGTACTATGTTTTCATCCACGTTGTCATCGAGTAACGGACGAAGCGCTTCTAATACTTTAAGCTTTTCGGTGCGGATGCTGTTTGCATTTAATTTATTAGGTGACTCCATTGCCACTAAACATAATAGCTGCAATAAGTGGTTTTGCACCATGTCACGCAGTGCACCGGCTTTATCGTAAAAACCAGCGCGGCTTTCAAGGCCTACCGTTTCAGATAAGCTAATTTGAATGTTATCAATTGATTTAGCATCCCACATATTTTCAAACAATGAATTTGAAAAACGCAGTGCCATAAGGTTTTGTACTGTCTCTTTACCTAGGTAGTGGTCAATACGGAAAATTTGCTCTTCATCAAAAAACTCTGCAATTTTACCATTGATTGCTTCAGCTGATTCGCCGCAGTAGCCAATTGGTTTTTCAACCACCACACGTGAAGTTGGGGTAATTAGCCCTTTTGTTGATAAAATTTCACAACATGTGCCGTAAACAGCCGGCGGAAGAGATAAATAAAATACGCGAGATTTATTGCTGTCGTGCTCATCTAAAATGCCTTTCAATACATCCCAGTTGTCGTCAGCCTCGGTTACGTTGCTTACTACAGGTACTAAGTAAGCAGAGAATGCTTTCCAGTCTTTGGCGTTGTATTCGCCTTTACTTAAAAATTCTTTCAGTGCGTTGTGCGCTGTTTCTATGTAATCAGCACGCTTACTTTCCTCACGCACGGTAGGCAGAATACGCGAGCCTTCTGGTAAATTACCTTCTTGATATGCTCTGTACATTGCAGGTAGTAATTTGCGTAACGCAAGATCACCACCGCCCCCAAAAATTATAATATCAAAAGGATTAAGCATAGTTACTCTCTACGTTTGTAATACCTAAATACGACTTCCATAAGCCGCTTGGTATGCAGGTTTAGTGCTTGAATGACAGTGGCTCTTAAAATTAGTAAAAGCCTATTGAATGTTTAACGCTATGGCGTTTTATTTATTATTTGACTATTTGCACATTTAAATGAGTCTTAGGAGTCCTGTAAATCCTCTCACAAAAATACAGGCCCTAAGAACTCCAGCGCTACCCGTTCAAAGGTACTCGGTTTGCTTATTTACATAAGCGAATTAGTTATTGCGTACGGTGCTGTTTGTAGTACGCAATTAAGCCATTTGTTGAACTATCATGCGCGTGTTTTACGTTATCATCAGTCAGTTCACTTTCAATTTTAGAGGCAAGGCCTTTACCAAGCTCTACACCCCATTGATCAAATGAGCAAATTTCTAAAATTATGCCTTGGCAGAATATTTTATGTTCGTACAGCGCAATTAAGCGTCCTACTGTTTTTGCATCAACTGTATCTAGCAGTATAGATGTTGTAGGGCGATTACCCTGATGAATTTTATGATTAAGTAATTCATCAATTTGCGCTTGTGTTTTACCTTTCGCGGCTAAATCTTCTGTCACTTGCTGAGCATCAACACCACTCATCATGGCTTCTGTTTGCGCTAAAAAGTTAGATAATAAAATATCGTGATGTTTATCTACGGCTACCTGCGGTTTTACTGATGCAATAAAATCAGCCGGAACAATCACATTGCCTTGGTGTAAACACTGATAAAACGCATGTTGTCCGTTAATGCCGGTCATACCCCATATAATAGGAACCGTTGTGTAAGGCACGGTTTCGCCTGCAAAGTTAACATGCTTACCGTTACTTTCCATCTCACCTTGTTGTAAATACGCAGGTAACATATGAAGCGCTTGGTCGTACGGTAAAATAGCTTGCGACGTAAAGCCTAAAAAGCTGGTATTCCATACACTTAGTAGTGCCATTATAAGCGGAATATTTTGCTCAAATGGGGCTGTTTTAAAGTGCTCGTCTACTTCAAATGCGCCTTCTAAAATAGCTTCGAATGCGTCATAACCTAGGTATAACGCAATAGGTAAGCCTATCGCACTCCAAAGTGAAAAGCGACCCCCTACCCAATCCCACATAGTGAATACGTTTTCATCGCTAATACCAAACGCTGCGGTTTTTTCTAAATTAGTGCTAACAGCAACAAAATGCTTAGCAATGGCGCTGTCATCTTTTGCTGATTGTAAAAACCAATCAACAGCTGTTTTGGCGTTGGTCATGGTTTCTGATGTAGTAAATGTTTTTGATGAAATAACAAACAATGTTGTTTCTGGGTCAATTGCTTTTAACACAGAGGCAATTTGAACACCGTCAGCATTAGATACGTAATGAACATTTAAAGTGTCATCAGCAAGTGCTTTAAGCGCCTCGGTTGCCATTTGCGGGCCAAGGTTTGAACCACCCACACCTATGCTTACCACATCTTTTACTGTTTTACCTGTGTAACCAAGCCACTGACCACTGCGTACTTTTTCTACAAAAGCTTTAATTTTTGTAAGTTCGTTATCAACCGCTTGCGTAACATCTTCGCCGTCAACAACTAAAGGTGTATGAGCACGATTACGTAAAGCGGTGTGAAGGACTGAACGATCTTCGGTAATATTAATTTTTTCACCGCTGAACATTTTGTCGCGCCAAGAGGCGATATCGCATTCATTAGCCAGATCGATTAATTGTGTAAAAATCGTTTTATCAATGCGCTGTTTTGAGTAATCAAACAACACACCAGGAATTTGAGTAGAGAATGAATCAAATCGTGTATCATCTTGTGCAAATAACGTTTTTAGATGGGTTTGTTGCATCTGCGCAGCACTGTTTTGTAGTGCTTGCCAACTTGCTAATTGCGAACGATTAGACATGTAAATATCCTCTAAAATATTTAAACTAATGAATTAAAACAACTTTAGTAAAAAAAACTTCGTTAATTGCCTCTAACGCGTGTAAAAAAGCAAGCGTTTAGTATAACGAAAAAAGTAATAAAAATGCTGTTTTTATAATTTATGATGCAGATAATAACGCAATTTTTTGCTTTTGACACCGGTATCATAAAAATTTTATGAATTAATTACCTACAAATTTTAAGCATTTAATAGTTTAAACAATATTTATTAAATATTCATGAATTAAGCATAATATGCATCACCTAGCCTCATCAGTGGCTTTTGTAAGGCTAGGTTGAAAAACTAACCTAGCAAAGCCAGACCACCCACTACATTATAAATTTTGCCAAAACCTAGCTGCTGCAAATTCGCCGCTGCCACTTTAGAACGGTTACCACTTCGGCATATTAAAATATAGGTGTGCTGCGGATTTAATTGTTTTTGCACTATGGCATTAGCCATACGGCTTAGTGAAATATTGAGCGTATTAGTCATAGACGAGGCAAACACATCAGCCACATTATGTGTACCATGCTCATAAGGCTCCCGCGTATCAATTAAATACACGTTTTGTTTTTTTAATAGTGCTTTTGCTTGCTCGTAGTCTAACTGTTGAGTGGTTGTTTGTATTGCCGCATTTACATACCCGCACAACTGATCGTTACTTTTCATATGCTGTTGAGCGCTGTGTGTTTTAAGCTCAGCAAATTGCACTGTAGTAATTTTATTTTCTAATAATTGACTAAGTAGTGGGATGTGCGCTTGTACAGTTCGCCAGTCAATAGCAAAACACTGCTGATAGTCATGCCCTGAGCACACAACAGTATCGTCAGTTACTTGTTCAGCAAGGGCTGTAAGTGATTGCGCCATTTTTACTGCACTGCCCCCTTCAAGTGAGGTATTGCCAAGCCCTGTCGGTAAAATTAAGTCACCACAAAAACAATAATCAACATGCCCCGTAGTGTCCTCTTTTAGGAGGTAACTCACGCTATCTTCGCTGTGTCCTGGGGTTGCTAAAGTGATTAATGTTTTTGCACCAAGCTTTATGTTTTGCTGCGTTGTAGGTGTTATGTCAAGTACGTCATTTAATAAAGGCACTGCGCTTGGACGTTCTTGATGCTTGTGGGTATCTAAAATAGCTTTTACTTTGAGCTTTTGTGTACTTACTATTTTTTCAAAGCGCGGTATAAGCTCTATTACGGGGTCAATAATCACCGTACTGTTATCATCACTCACATACAACCAACTACATGCCCCTTTGTGCCTAAACTGAGTTAAGCCAATAGCGCATACTTCTTGATTTGGCGTCACACTATCAGAGACAATTAAACAATTAGCCTCTAATACCGCTTTTAATGATGCTATACGCTCACAGGCTTGAGTTATTTGCGCTTGTGTTGCCGCAGGCCCAAACGACAACCTAACAGCATTTTCACTTTGCCAATCAGTGGCTCCCATTGCATCAAGCACAAAACTACGTGTTGCACCGGTACTGCATGCAGAGCCACCACTGACTCTAATACCCGCTGCATCAAATAAATCTATCACCTCTTTGGAGGTGAGCGTATCAACAGCAAAATTAAGCGTGGTGGGTACTGAGTGTGTAAACTCATGATTGAATGTGATAGCACCAAAGGTGTTTTGCAATGCACTGTGCAGCTGTGCTCTGTAGCTATTTAGTACCTCAACCGACTTAAACGTGCCATCGTTTTGATCTAGCAGCAAATTAAAAAGCTTATTAAGCCCTGCTATGCCTGGCAAGTTTTCGGTGCCAGAGCGCATACCACTTTCTTGTCCGCCTCCTGCAATAAAAGGGGTGTATGCACTGCCATTTTTAATGTATAAAAAACCAATTCCTTTAGGGGCATAGAGTTTATGGCCTGAAAAGGGGGCGTAATCAATGCTGGTACTGCTTAGCGAAAGCGCTTTTTTCCCCAATGCTTGTACACAATCAACCATCCAAGAAACCGTTTTGTTGCGACTACGAATTGCCGTTTCAATCGCATCTAAGTTTTGATACACACCGGTTTCGTTATTCACTGCCATAGTACAAATCATCAGCGCGTTTTCGATATGTTCGCTAATAAACGCTAAGTCTAAGAGCCCTTGGCTATCAACAGGAATAGCCAGCAACTGGGCATTTATACCCAGTACGTTATTCCAATGCTGTAAAGTGTTGGGCACAGCTTTGTGTTCAGTCGCGCCATACAATAATACAGGGTTTTTAATAGTGTGGTTTTTGGCACTGATCAGTGTTGAAACAATGGCTGTTTGTATACCTTCTGTCGCACCAGAGGTAAACAAAATATCGCCGTCGGGCGCACCAATAACATGGCGTGCATTTTGTCTAGTCTGTTCTAACAAGTATTTGGCTTGTATACCACTAATGTGTGGACTTGAAGGGTTACCAAAACAAATTTGCATCGTGTGAGAAACCACATCAGCAATACAAGGTAAAACAGGTGTTGTAGCGTTTGCATCAAGATAAACTTGGCTAGTTTGCTCATTGTGCAATAAAAACTCAGACATTAAAACGCACCTTTATTACTAAAAAATATATCTTATACCCAATACTACATAAATTTAGGAAGATTGGGTAATAATCAATTAGTAACTTTGGTGCGCTAACTATACTTTTTTATACTAAAAATACCTATGCTGTTTTTACTCGGTAATCTCTTTGGTTATTTCTTCGTGCGAAGAAGACCAGGCATTGATTAATGCTTTTACAAGCGAGGCTAAAGGAATGGCAAAAAACACCCCCCAAAATCCCCATAAGCCACCAAAAAATAACACAGCTACAATAATAAATACCGGATTTAAGTCAACGGCCTCAGAGAACAGCAATGGCACTAATACATTGCCATCAAGCGCCTGAATAACTCCGTAAATGATTAAAATGGTCCAAAACTGCGTTTCAAGTCCAAATTGAAATAACGCCACCGCCGCAACAGGAATAGTTACCAACGCCGCGCCCACAAACGGAATCAACACCGAAAACCCAACTAGTACACCGAGTAATGCCGCATAGCGCAAATCAAGTACCGTAAAAGCAATAAACGCGGTGCCGCCCACAATTAAAATTTCAAAGACTTTGCCTCGAATGTAATTCATTATTTGCTGATTCATTTCGTGCCACACTTGCAAAATTAATCGCCGCTGCTGCGGAATCAGTGTGGCAGCACTACTTGTTAATTCAAGCTTATCTTTGAGCATAAAAAACACCAGTAACGGCACAAGCACCAAATAAATAAGCCACGCTACAACATCTTTTAACGAAGTAAGCGAAAACGATACAATGACTTGTCCAAACTCCAGCGCCTTGGCTTCTACACTGGCTACAATAGCTTGCACCTGCTCAGCACTTATCAAACTGGGGTATTGCTGCGGCAGCGCCATTAAAAACGACTTACCTTGCTCTACCATGTGCGGGGTTTCTTGCACTAGATTACTCGTTTGCTGCCAAAGCACAGGGCCTATAACTAAAATAAGTGTGAGCATAACCCCTGTAAATACCAGCATCACAATAACTGTTGCACTAAATCGTTTTAAACCAATGCGCTCTAAGTGCACAACAGGCCAATCAAGCAAATACGCAATCACCAGCGCTACAAGCACCGGCACAATTAACGCACCAAAAAAGTACAATAATGCCGCTAAGGCAATAAGTAAGAAAAGTAAGGTGACTGAATGAGGATCTGAGAACTTCCTTTCGTACCATGTTTTAACATATTCAAACATGTAATGGCTCCACGTGTAATAGCCCTAAGTATTTATCGAATTCATAAGTGAATGCATTTTTAGTTAAAAAGCGCTTTATATCAGCTGCACTCTCGTCGTTATTTATACTAAACGTTATTGCCTGATTTAATGCCTGAGCGTTGCGTAGCGCTAATTTAAATTGCACAAACTGTTGCGGGCATTTAAATTGTTTTAAATTGCACTCTAACATAACTACTTTACTCGCCTAGTAAAATGAATAATAAGTCGCATATTGTCGGTAATTCTATTTATAAAGTGTGAACAGCAGTAACTTTTTCTTAAAACTCCCTCTGCAATGGTTTATTCTTACAAGATAGTTAGCAGTAAGGATGAGTTAATGCCTGGCACGCATAATAAAGCGCAACTACCAAGTAATCCAACTCTCAAAGAGATTAATTGGTATAAAAAACAGATAAACTGGGGAGAGCTTCCTCCTTTTTATCATCTTGTTGCCTCTTCGGTCAGTGAGGCTGAAGGAATATTAGAGCACGGATTTGATACAGCGGTTAAAAGTCTAATTAACAGACGCAATTGGAACTTAGACTTACTTGAGGGCTATGAAGATAATTTTGGTGAAATACACACCAAACACAAACCCCGAATAGCACTACATCAAGTTTTTACTGACCGTGGCTTTGAGCTGTGGGCGCAACCCTATGCAAAAGATATAATTATTGATCAATATATTAAAGATAACCGCTTTATGGAATTTAAAGTATGGGATCCGCACTCAATGAAAAACCTGATCCGTATAAATCAGCTGCATAAATTTATTGGCTTTTATTTTGAGCGTGGTGACAAAGCAGATAAAGCTATCATTTTACATGCACATAAAGTAGTGCATAAAATTATTAAATTTTTGCAGCAAGAATTGAACGTTGTAAAGCTCGATGGAGTCACAATAAAAGAACTCTACCAATTGTGCGAAAAAGACAGTCGCGCGAGCAGCGACGAAATCGACATCGCTAAAATTGCTATCGGTGAACAAATTAACAAGGAATAAAATGCAGCTAAAATCAGCCTTTATCACTTTATGCAGTGCCGCGCTTACCTTTAGCCTATTGGTTAGTGAGCCGTTAAAGGCGCAAACTAACTTTACTCTGCCTGATTTAGGCACGTCTGCTTTGCAAGTTTTACCACTTGAAAAAGAGCAAGCCATCGGCGAAGTCATGATGATGCAAATAAGAGGCTCATCACCGGTTGTGAACGACCCAGTGTTGGATGAATACTTAACCACGCTTGGACGAAAACTTGTTGCAAATGCAAACGACGTGCGTTTTCCTTTTTCGTTTTTTTGGGTCAACAACAATGAAATTAACGCCTTTGCTTTTTATGGTGGGCACGTTGGTGTGCATACTGGGCTGATTGCGCAATCAGATAACGAAAGCCAATTTGCCTCTGTACTTGGGCATGAAATAGCACACGTAACTCAACGCCATTTAGCTCGTCGTATTCAGCAACAACAAGACAACAGCGCACTCACAATTGCCGGTATGATAGCCGGTATTTTAGCCACCGTGGTGGCACCGGATGCAGGGATTGCTATTATTTCGGCTAACCAAACTCAAGCTGCGTTTAGCCAACTAACCCATAGCCGTGCTGCTGAGCAAGAAGCTGACAGAATTGGGATGCAAACCCTCAATAACGCCGGTTTTGATGCGCGTGCATCCAGTGAGTTTTTAACTAAACTAGCTGCGCAAATAAGATATAAATATAAGCCCCCCGCGTTTTTACTGACTCACCCATTACCAGAGAGCCGTGTGTCTGATGTGCGCCTGCGTGCAGAGCAATATCCTGTACGTCATTTGAGCCCTAGCCTAGAGTTTAATTTAGCTAAAAGCCGCGTTCTTGCACGTTACGCCAACAAACCAGAAAATGCCGAAGCCTTATTTAAAAAATTAATGCGCGAAAATAGTTACAACAACGCCGCACTGAAATACGGCTTGGGCATAAGCTTACTTGATCAAGATAAACTCGATGAAGCCGCCGAGATTTTAGAGCCGCTATTAGCACAAAATCCAAAAAACTTATTTTATATCGATACCCATACCGATTTACTCATTGCACAAAAAAAGGCCGACGAAGCGGTAAAGTTTTTGGCTGAACTAAATAACTATCGCCCTAACAACCAAGTGATTACTTTAAACTATGCCAATGCAGCATTAGAGGCTAAGCAATTTGAGTTAGCTGAGAATATTTTAAAAAGCTTTTTACTTGAAAAGCCCGATCACAACTTAGGCAAACAGCTATTAGCCGATGCTTACAAAAAACAAGATAAGCTTGCTGCTTATCACGAAGCTAACGCCGATGTGCTTTCGCAGTATGGTGCATATATCAAGGCCGCAGACGAAATCCAAAAAGCGCTTAACTTCGTAGAACCTGAAGAGTTGGTTAAACAGCAACGCCTAAAAGCGTTACTTACGCAGTACCGCCGTTTACAAAAAGAGCTTGCAAGGCTTTAAGTCTGCAAGCGCTTGACCTAAAATAGCGGCAAATTACATTTTGGAAACTATTGTATGTCAGTCACTATTTATCATAACCCGCGTTGTTCAAAGTCGCGTGAAACGCTTGCTCTGCTTGAGCAAAACAACGTAACGCCAAACGTAGTCGAATATTTAAAAACACCGCTTAACCACGAGCAAATAAGCCAACTTTTAGATCAATTAGGCTTTAGTTCAGCTCGGCAGCTAATGCGCACAAAAGAAGACGCATACAAAGCGCTAAACCTAAAAGAAGAAACTAACGAGTCAGCCCTAGTAAACGCCATGGTAGACAACCCTAAATTGATTGAACGCCCTATTGTACAAAACAGCGGTAAAGCAGCCCTTGGCCGCCCGCCTGAAAACGTATTAAGCGTATTATAATGACGACCCGCATAGTTGTTCTGTACCACTCAAGCCATGGCTCGGTTGAGGCTATGGCGCACGAAATAGCCGAATCTATAGAGCAACAGGGTGCCACAGCCGAGTTGCGTACTTTTGTAGCTAAAAACCCGCACGATATAGTCATTACAAAAGATGATTTAATAAATTGTGACGGCCTTGCGTTTGGCACCCCTACCCGCTTTGGGATGATGGCATCGCAAGCTAAAACATTTTGGGAAACCACCAGCGATCTGTGGCTAAAAGGCCAATTAATAGATAAACCAGCCTGTGTATTTTCGTCATCAAGCAGCATGCATGGCGGAAATGAAGCTACCTTACTTAATTTATCATTGCCACTACTTCACCACGGTATGATGTTATTAGGGGTACCTTACGAAGTACCCGAGTTACTTGCCACGCAAACCGGCGGCACACCTTATGGGGCCACGCACGTCGCCGGCAGCAGTAACTCTAATACGTTAAGTAAAGATGAAATTAAAATATGCCAAAGCGTTGGTAAACGCCTTACTCACATTGCGAGAAAACTTCAATGAATACCACTGCCTCCCCTGCTAAAAAGCCGATTACTGTAAAATTTCAGCGCATCGCAATTTTTGGCTATGTGGGATTATTACTTTTATTTCCTCTGTGGATGTACTGTGTACCTCCACTTAATGGCAATGCAAGTTTTGTATCACTGTTTGTACCTATCATTCCTTTGTTGTTGCCCTTGAGAGGATTTATAAAGGACAACACCTACACTTACGCTTGGGCTAACTTTATTGTTATGTTGTATTTTATTCATGGCTTAACCATGTTGTGGGCTGCGCCAGATGAGCTAATATGGGTGTTATTAGAGCTTGTATTTGCCTCTGCTATGTTTGTAGGCTGCACCTATTACGCAAGGCACCGTGGGCAAGAGCAAGGATTAAAAATACGTAAACTAAAAGAAGAGCTTGCAGAAGAAAAAGCAGCTAACGAGTACGATAAGTAATGCGACTTCGCAAAACTAACTATTAATGTATAAAGTTGAAATAATAAGTTTATACATACAAAAAACGCGCTTTACATAACAATGTGAGCGCGTTTTTAGGCTTTTAATTTGCTAAGCGTTATACCAATTCACTCAGCGCAGCAAGTGCAACTATACTGGCTAGCCCAAGCTGAGCGACTAAGCTCAACAGTGAAAATGCACGTAATACAAATAAACCCCAAGGATGGCGTATATGTGGATAGAGCGCACAGCGTTTTAAGCTAACTGCAAAGAAAAAACACACCGATGCAATCAGTGTAAAAATTAACGTCAGCTCACTTTTTATGTCTGTGCTTTCATCAAAAAAGAAATACAACTGCAGTGGCAGTAAAATAGTGACAACCGCATGTAAAGCATGCACTTTTTTAATGCGATTAAACTGCCCTTCTGGCGAAAGCTCCTTAATGCCAAAGTCACGTTCGAGGCATTTAACTAAATTTGTTGCCCTTATACTGACTGCTAAACGGTAACAACTTAGGCCCTCGTTATTTCGTACTCTAAAATCGTAACCAGCCTTGAGTAAAAGCACCATGAGCGTTTCGTTTTTGGCTAGTACTGCATAATGAAGTGCAGTATTACCCAAGCTGTCTTGCGCTTTTTGATCTTGTTTATCCAGTAGCGTTTCTATTACATTCACGTAGCCTTTTTCAGCTGCCCACATAAAAGCTGTTTTATTGTTTTCATCAGCCAGCGTGCCTGTCGCGCCTTGCTCTATAAAACGCATAGCCATAGTTTGTTTGGCCGTTTGTTGGCTTAAATGAGCCAGTAATGCTTTTTCAAGCAATACAATAGAATCAACATCAGGCGATACTTGTGTTAACAGCGTAAAATAGTCTTTACCGTTTGCTACTTTTTGACTGGCAAGCTCAGTGAGTTCGTTTAAATCCGCGACTGAGCCAGGTAAAAACACACTAAAGCGGTCTCTAAAATCAACCTCTTGCCAAAGTGCTAATGTATCTTGCGCACTTAATTTGCTACCACTGTTAAGCGCATGTTCTATTAACGAAAAATAGCGTTTAGAAAATAATAAATTAAACAATGAAAGCGGGGTGTCCAGTGCATTTTGCGCTGCTACACTTGCGTACTTTTCAAGGCGCTGGCACAACATGAGTGCTAATGATTCGCTGGTGTATTCGTTGTCTAAATAGTGATTTTTAACAGCACTAATATAAGCATGCGCGTCTTCATCATATTCGCTAATATGCTGAAAATAACACTCTTCAAAAGGTTCAAGCGGGGTTAACCAGATCAAATAGTAAATGGGTGGTAGCACAGTCGTGCATACACCGTCATCTTCAATAGTAGAACGACATGCAGGCCAAGCTTCTAAAGCATCTAAAATAAAGGCACCGTTTTGTTCTACAAGTCCTTTAATAAGTAATGGGTATTCCTTTGGCCAAATCAGTACATTTTCCATTAAAACAGCACAACTCCAGTGTAGCTTGATGAGGCGTCAGTTATAGCAATTATTAGCTGACACCACGCTTAATCGACGTAGCGATATTCTATCACACCTTTTTTTTGCTGCGAGCTTAAAGTCGATGAATATTAAGAAAATATAAAAGCAGCCAATACACTCAAGTGCGGCTGCTTTTGTGGTTGGAGGGGGTCTTAATCAGGTATGAATTATTTATTTTTTAATTCACTAATTACTTGCTCTAAACCAACATCTGAAATACGTTGAATGATCTCTTTTTGTTTAGCACTTAAAAGCGATATCCCTTCAGCAACTATGTCGTACACTTTCCATTGCTGGTCTTTACCTTGACGTAATTTAAAATGAAGGTCGATGATCGGCGCATTTGGCTCGATAATCTGTGTCTTGACCGTCGCGTACTCAGAGTCGCTTTTAGCGGTATCTTGTTCAAAAACCACTTGCTGACCTGTGTACTTTGTTAGCGCACCGGCATAGGTACCTGTTAGGTAGTGCTCAACAGCATCAATAAAACGAATAGCTTGCTCACGCTGAATGCCCTTTATATGCTTACCCAGTAATTTAAACGACACAAATTTAATATCTATATTTGGCATTAAACGCATTTCTACAATACGCGCCATGTCGGCTTTGCTCGCATCACCTTTTGCGTTTACTTTGGCAATATCGCTAAAAAGCTGATCAGCAACATTCTCAAGCATGTGCTGAGGCGACTGCGCGGTTTGTGCAAATAACGAGCTACTGAATAGCGCTACAATAATAAAAATAGACTTTAAGAGTTTCATGTTTGTGACCAAGTGTGTGATTAAGATGAGGCTAAATTACGCGATTTTAAGCCAGACAAAAAGACACAAAAAAGCACCTTATTAATGCCAAATTTGCACCAATAAAATTAATTATTACCTTTCAATTAGTTACACGGCCCTGTTAACACACCATAAACAAGCAATTATTTACCCTCATTGAAAATGTGAGTAACCCGCCCTTATCATTTATTTACTTATTCGAACCACACATTAATTTTGCAGTTATGAAAACGGTATTAAAAAATCTTACTATTACGCTAATCTTAGCTATTTCTTTATTTGGTAAATCGGTATTCGCCCAGTCTGATCACGGATATGCCGTAGACATACTTAAAGGCAAAGGTAACTTAAATGGTGTTAAGCTGGCTTATCAATATCACGCTCCGAGCCTACAAAACTTAATAGGTGATGCGCGCTTTTATTTAGAAACCAGCGTTAATATGTGGGAGTACCGCCATGGCGATAACTCGCAGTCTAACCTTGTATTGGCTATGTCACCTGTACTGCAGTTTCCTGCTTTTAGTTTTCATAATACCCCGTTTTATATTGAGGCAGGTATTGGTGTATCGCTGATTGATGAGACTAAGTTTGCGGGCAAAAATATTAGTACTCACTACCAATTTGAAGACCGAATAGGCCTGGTAGCAGACTTTGGCCACACTAACGTAGCGCTTCGGGTTATTCATTACTCAAACGCCGGATTTAAAGAGCCTAATCCAGGTTTAAACTTTTTAACTCTTTCAGTGGCAAGGCGTTTTTAAACTTCATTCGTATTTAGTATCAATTTGCCACCTAAGAAAGTTAATCATTAAGGTAAATTAAACTAACTAGCCACAAAAAAGCCCTGATAAATCAGGGCTTTTTATAATTAAAACACGCTATTAGCCAACCAACCAATGCGCCATTAAGGCAATAACAGGCAGCGTAATAAGTGTACGTAAAATAAATATCACAAACAGCTCAGCAATATTGACGGGTATTTTACTGCCAAGTAACAGTGCGCCTACTTCAGACATATAAATTAGCTGTGTTACGCTCATTGCAGCAATAATAAAACGTGTCACATCACTTTCAATCGTGCCCGCTGCTAAAATTGACGGAATAAACATATCGGCAAATCCCACCATAATAGTTTGTGCCGCGGCTTGTGCCTCGGGGACGTGTAACCACTCTAAAAATGGCACAAACGGCATACCTAAATACTGAAATACCGGCGTGTGCTCAGCAATAATAAGGGCAAATGTACCCACAGCCATAACAACAGGAAGCACACCAAACACCATATCAAGTGCATTGTGTGTGCCCTCTTTTAGCGTCCCTTTAAAACCCGATGAGTTATTGGCTTTAGCTAATGCAACATCAAGCGAATGCCCTACTAAGCTTTTTCCTGCAGGAATAGCTTCAGCATCGCGATTTGGCTCACTGCCATCTATAAGCAAATCTTTTTTAAAGCTAAGCGGCGGTAAACGCGGCACAATGATAGCGGCAACCACACCGGCTAAACATACGGTGGCGTAAAAAGGGGCAAATAAATGCTCTAATTTCACTTGGCCTAAAACAACTAAACTAAATGTGATAGAAACCGCCGAAAAGGTAGTACCAATAATAGCCGCTTCTCGTTGCGTGTAATGTTTTTGGTCGTACTGCCTTGCAGTCATAAGTATGCCCACGCTGCCATCACCTAACCACGATGCAGTACAATCGACCGCACTACGCCCTGGCACACCAAAAACAGGGCGCATTATTTTGGTAAGCATGGTGCCTGCAAGCTCTAACAACCCAAAATTTATAAGTAATGGGAGTAACAAACCCGCAAGAATAAATACCGAGAATAAAACAGGTAACAAGTCGTTTAATACCAAAGCCCCTGTGTTTGCAGAGGTAACAACCTCGCTACCTAACCCAAAATGGGTCATCAACACAAACGCCATACCAAAGAGTCTCACGGCTAACCAAACTACATTCACATCAAATAAATGTTTTAAAAGTGGCGATTGGCAAATAACTGAAGGTTTAAATACTTTGGTGATCACCGACATAACACCCGTGATACATATAATAAGCGTAACAACCGCTTGCGCTGAGCCTTGCATGAGCGCTTGTACGCCTTTGGCCATTAATGCGATAGGAATAGTCATACCGTCTGAGGTAGGTATTGGCGTCATAAATAAAAACACACCAATTAACGACGGTACTAAAAAAGCAAACCACGTGCGCCACGTATAGTGTGTGCGAGGAGGTAACTGAGACATATTTTTTAACCCATAAAAACTACAAAAAGAGCAAAGCGCTCTTTTTGTAGTAAAAACTTATTATTAATTATTAGATTTTGATGCCGCGCTGTATAAGTGCTGCTTCTAACGCTTGTTGTAAACCGTTCATGGTACCTGGCTCAAGTGTTTCACCATTATCATCCATCCATGTGAGGCTAGTACCGCCTTCTTTAGTTTTGCTCACTAAAATTTGGTATTGCCCTTCTTCAATAGGAAGCTGTGCAACATCATCGCCCCAAATAGAATCCCAAACACTGCTTTGTGGTTTATTGTAATCAGCAGTGATTAAACCCGTGTCTGTATTAATTTCAACAATTGTGAACGATAAACGCTCTAAGAAGCCTGAAAAGCGATCAAACACAGCCTCATAAGGTTGTTCCGTAACAAGGGCTGCGTTGCCTTTGTTATCAAAGCCCATCTCAAGTGAAATAATCCCTTGGCGTTTACGGTTTTCTAGTTCTAACTGGCGGTAGCGATAATCAAACTCAGCCACAACTTGGTTGAGTGCGCGTACTTCTAACTGCTGCTTAAGTAAGTCGGTTAACGTATCATCACCTTTAAAATCGATAAGCTCAGCGCGCAATGACGCCGTACGCTGATGCGATTTTTCTTCAATTGTAAATCGAAAACGCTCCAGATTTTCGCTTACCTCATCGCCCCATAACCAGCTTTCTTCCGCCTTTACAATGGCAAACCAATCGGTTTCGATTATACCAAGTAGCTTATCTTCTTTTGTGGTTTTTGCATTATTTTCGCCAACAACCGCTTTAATTGAGTCCCATACAAATTCATCTAAATCTACGATGCCATCATTTTTATCAAAGTATACACGGGCTTTTTTGTCGCCCTCTTCGACCCAGCTGCCTTTTGCAACAGTTAAAACCTGTGCTGGTGGACGATAGTTTGTTGCCTCTGGGTTGTTATCGTATTGGCCCACATCCATTTTATAAACCGGATCTTGAGCTGGTTGAGACAACGATGGCGGGGTTTTAACACCTTCATGGGCGCGATAATTTCGCTCGTTGTGCGCTTCATTAATAAAAACATTACACCCAGATAAACTTACCAATACACTCACTGCAAGTGCTTTTGGGATCCAATACTGCACAGATATTTCTCCTTAGCATACCCTTTAATTGTTTTACACGTATATGAGTGGGTAATACCGAATTTGGTTCAGTGTAAAATCAACATTAACTTTACATTTATTATTTGGCTGTCTAATTGCAATAAAGTTCACACCTTGGTGCTATAAAATCTATAACAACAAAAAGACAAATTTTAGCTATGGTACTTTCCTGTGCCTGTAAAAACAAGGAACACAATGCTTTAAAGCGCCTTTAATTAAGCACCTATATAGTTTAGAGCGGGTTTTGTGTTAAACTTCGTCGCCGTGCAACACATTGCATGGGTAAAGAGCTATGGCAACACGGGTGTTATATTTCAAAAAACGTAGGTATTTAACTTCATGACTGCATTTTCAAATCATCAAATTGTTTTAACTGCTATTGGCGAAGATAGGCCGGCAATTGTAAGTGAACTTACACAACTCGTAAGCGATTGTCATTGCAACATAGTAGATAGCCGAATAGCTATTTTAGGCAGCGAATTTACCTTTACCATGCTATTAAGTGGTGATATGTCGGCCATTAGCCGCATAGAGCACACGTTACCCACTAAAGGCATGGAGCTGGGCTTACTCACTATGATGAAGCGCAGTACCTCAGGCCACACCGAAAGTGAGTTTTGCGCAGGCTATACCCTTGAATATACAGGGATAGATACACCTGGGACACTGAGTAAAGTAACCCGCTTTTTTGCCGATCACCATATTAGTATCTGCTCATTAAAGTCAGACACCTACGATGAAGAAGCCGACACTAAAATGCGCTGCGAAATTGAGTTTAATATTCCAGTAGAGGTTGATATAGACCAATTTAAAGTGACCTTTGAAAACCTTTCGCACAGTCTTAACGTAGATTATATTTTTAAACGTATTCGCTAAGGAGCACAGCATGAACAAAATTAGTCCATTACAAGCCGGTGATACAGCACCAGAATTTAGCTTACAAAACCAAAACGATGAAACAGTTACATTAAGCGAGCTGTTAAAAGAGCAACAAGTACTGGTGTACTTTTACCCTAAGGCCTCTACACCAGGGTGTACGGTTCAAGCCGAGAACTTACGTGACCAACAAAGTGAACTTGCTAAATTTAATACCCGTGTTGTTGGTATTAGCCCAGACCCAATTAAGCGCCTTAAAAACTTTGAAACTAAAAAAGAACTTAACTTTGATTTATTAGCCGATGAAGATCACGCCATTGCAGAAGCTTTTGGTGTATGGGGTTACAAAAAATTTATGGGTAAAGAGTACGATGGTATTCACCGCTTAACCTTTTTAGTAGGCCAAGACGGTAAAATTAAACACTTATTTGATAAGTTTAAAACCAAAGATCACCATCAAGTGGTGTTGGATTACTTAGCGGCGGAATAAATCATTAGCTGTAAGCTGTAAGCTGTAAGCTGTAAGCTGTAAGCTGTAAGCTGTAAGCTGTAAGCTGTAAAAAAATATACAAAAGCGTTGCTCTAGGGCAACGCTTTTTTATTAGCGTTTATTGAATAACATACAGTGACTCGTTACATAATTTATTAACCATAAGCGCCACTTGAATATATAAGCTCGTAGCTGTGGCTATAAATTTCTAAAATATTGCCAAACGGGTCTTCCATATAAATCATGCGGTATGGTTTTTCGCCTGGGTAATAATAGCGCGGCGCTTTCATACGCTTTTTACCACCTGCGGCCACTATTTTATCAGCGAGTCCTTCTACATCAGGGTCTTGTACGCATAAATGAAATATTCCCGTTTTCCAATACTCAAAATTATTTTTAGGGTTTTGCTGATTTTTAAATTCAAATAGCTCAACGCCCACCCTATCCCCTGTTGATAAATGGGCTATTTTAAAACTGCCCCACCCAGCACCAAATACATCAGTACACATTTCACCAATCGGTGATTTATCTTCTGTTATTTGTGTGGGTTTCATAATTAAATACCAGCCTAGCACCTCAGTGTAAAACTTAACGGCTTGTTCTAAGTTTGGCACTGAGACACCTATATGCGAGAACGTGCGCGGGTAAGGCATTGGCGAATCGGCTAAGCCATTTGCTTGCTCGCCTTTATCAGCTGCTTGCAGGTTGGCATTAGCATTTAAACTAGTAAACAGCATAGGTAGCGCGGCAGCACCCAACCCAGCAGCCGATAACTTCATAAAGTCTCTACGGTTTAACTCTTTTTTATTCATGGCTTGTTCCTTAACGGCAAGGGCGTTAAACGTAATTAAAGGAATTAATTAGCCATAATAAATGAATGTAGTGAGGACAAAAAATTATCAAATATGATATTTATGATTACGTTTTGTGATGGTGGTTGGAAGGAGTATTTAATTCATATAGTGTTGTTTGAATCAACACTATATGAATTATTGGCTTTAATTATGCAATTGCGCTTTCTCGCATGCTTTTCTCTATGGATAGGCTTTCTCGATATTCAGCAGCTTCTGCTTTCAGCGTCCAATGAACATCTAAAATACCACTCACTTCAACAGCTTGTTTCACTTCAGATATCGTTGTTTTAAAAAACTCTTTTCTTGAGTTAATCTTATTAACTGAGCATAAGTTGAAACGGCGATGAAGTTCTTTTTCCAAAGTTGGGGCGTCCTCACTAAATATCATTGCATGAACATCAAATGAAAAAGGAACAGATGCATCGCCAAGCTCCTTAACACGATCCATAGGTTCTAACCTCCGCGTCATACCTATTTTAAATACATTTTCACCAAAACTTCCGATATTACTGATAACATAAACATGACCACGTCTAGTCTGTTGTGCCATTGATAGTGCACGCTGCCCCTTCTCTTCGGCTTCTTTTAATTGATTTTCTAAATCAAACAGTTTTGCTTCGTAATCGGCTTTTTGCTCATCATTAGCAGCTAAAAGCTCTTCCTTCACTTTTTTAAGTGCTTTTTGAATTAACCGCTCTTCTTTCTCGGCTTCTTTTTTGGCCTTTTCAATATCTCGTAGAGCCTTTTCTTCTTCACGAATTTGTGCTCGAATTTCGGCCTGCTCTTCTCGCTCAATTCTTTTCAGCTCACTAGCGGCTACCGCCCACTTAAGCTCTGTTAAACGTGCGTTTAAATACTTTTCATTAATCCGCGCTTTTCGAAACGGTACGCCATTGTGATTTACTAAAGCAAAGGCATCTAAAATTTCTTGGTTTATTTTCCCAAAATTGTCGTGTTTTACTTTGGATAATGCACTATCTACTTTGCCGTTAAAAGCATCAACCACAAAATGTATTGCGTATGTTTTTCTATGGTGCTCGACATAATCGCAATCGCCTGCAAAACCATCTTTAACCATTTGGCGGATGTTTTGACGTATTAATTTTAACTCGGCTCCAGCCTCTTTATGGCTAAATTCATCAGCTAAATCATCTAAAACTGAGTGATTTGGTATTATGTAGTCGTCTTTATAGCCATCGATAGTATTTCGCATAGCTTTAATTGCTTGTTCATAGATATCTGCTTTTTCTTTAGCCTCGTAAGCATCACCAGCAATTTCTTTAGCTTGCTGAACTGCAAATGATGTAATTCGATCTGCCTCTTGATTAGCCTCAAGGCGAATTTTCTCAGCTTTTTCTTTTGCTTCTTTAAGCTTTTGGTTCCCTTCAGCTTTATACCCTTTCAGGGTTTCTCTTGTAGTAACAGCTTCTAGTTCAATGTCATTCGCTAAATCCATTGCATTTTTTTATAGTCTTTGCTTCCAACTCAGCTTTTTCTAGAAGGTCTTTAATATAGTTTTCTACTTGAATAATTGGGCTGTATTTATCAAGTAACTCTTTATTTTTAATTGATGTGTTCTTAATTTCAGCTCTTGACACATCAAGCTTGTCATTCAATGAATCTATATTTTTTTTAGATTGCTGCTTTAGGTTTTTAACCGAGTTGTACCAGCTAAAACATATAAGCAAAATTAAAACTGCGAGTATTGAACTAAGAAGTTCCATCTTTAAATCCTTTTATTTAGTTAGTTACAGACCGAAACACAGATTTCTAGCCATTTATAAATTATAGAAGTATACAGCTGCTATAAAATTAACTTTATACTGCTGCGTTTCATAGCATAATCAAATAAGCTATTTAATTAAATTTTTATAGCTAAAAAACAATCTATTTGATAAAAACATATAAAATAAATTATAAGGATTTAATTTTGAGAAAAGCAATCAGGTTTAGAGTATATTTAGTGGCTTTAATTATATGCATTATTGGCTTTCAGTTTTCACCTGCAAGTGAGCATTTTTATGCCAACCCGTTTTATATAGGAAGCGTTATTTTCGCTATTGTACTTATCGTGAACGTTATTAATTACTTTTGCCCTAAATGTAAGAAAAACCAGGTATTGCTTTCAGTTGTAAGCTATCGTTTGCCAACGAATAAATGTTATCGCTGTGGTGAAGAAATTAATTAGCCCCATTTAACGGAATAAGGTTAGAGTTGTTGGGTGCGGGTATTTACCATCGATATTGGCGGTTCGTTGGGTTTCGTTTCGCTCAACCTTGTATCTACGTAATATACCTTAACGCCGAGCAGCTTATCGCTTATAGCTAAGCACTTACAGCTGCTCTTTCGCTTTAGCTAATCCCTAAATACTTATGTACTTGCACCGATAAGCGCCAGTTTTTGGCAATACAGGTGTCGATGGCTAATTTGGTGGCGGATACTTTTTGGCTGATTGGCTGTAAATAAACAAGCTTAGGGTTAACACCTGTTTTAGTAAATAGTTCTTCTAGCTCTTCTACATGCTTTTGCATGGCAACAGGATGTTTAATTTCGTTGGCACGCTTCATAGCGCTGGTAAGTACTTCGTAGCCGCCGCGCATGTTAATTTTAGGCGATACGGTAACCCATGTTTGCTCTGGGGCGAGTATTTCAAAGGTGCCGCTGGTTTCTATTTGTGTAGTAAAGCCGTTATCGTGTAACAAGTTACACACTGGGTTTAAGTCGAACATACATGGCTCGCCACCGGTAATAACTACGTGTTTTGCGTTGTAGCCACGCGATTTAAATAGCTCAAGTACTTGCTCGGCGCTGGCATCGGCCCAATGATCTGAATCGGCTTTTTTTTCTACCGTTTCATCAAGCGATACTTTGTACACGTTATCGACTTCCCAAGTTTGTTTAGTATCACACCATGCGCAGCCCACTGGGCAGCCTTGCAAACGCAAAAATATTGAGGGTGTGCCGGTAAAACTTGCTTCACCTTGGATGGTTTCAAACACTTCATTAATTTTGTACAAAAGAGATCTCACTTACTGCCTAGCTGCAACATTGCTACTATAAAAGACGAAAAAGCGCTGCCCAAAAATTGTTATTTAAGCTGCGCCCGTGTAGTATATCGCGCCCTGATATAAACCTCTATTAAAACTAAAGAGCAATCCAGATATGACGCAAAAAGTAGTTGTTATTTATTCCGGCGGTATGGATTCGTTTACCGTATTAAATAAAGCCTTACAGCAAGGCCATGATGTTTATGCCCTTTCATTTGACTATGGTCAGCGTCATGTTAAAGAGCTTGAAGTGGCAGCAAACGTGTGTGAAAAACTTAATGTTCCGCATAAAATTGTAGATATATCAGCTATTAACCAACTTATCGGTGGTTCATCACTTACTGATGATATTGAAGTGCCAGAAGGCCATTACGAAGAAGAAAGCATGAAAAGCACCATAGTGCCAAATCGTAATATGATTTTGCTTTCGCTGGCGGTGGGTTATGCAGTCTCTTTAAAAGCAAGCAAAGTATATTATGGCGCGCATTCGGGCGATCATGCTATTTACCCTGACTGCCGCCCTGAGTTTGTACAAAAAATGGATGATGTGTGTCGTATTGCTAACTACGATGCTGTAGAAATTTTTAGCCCATACCTAAATAACACCAAAATTGATATTTTAACCGATGGCATAAAAATGGGTTTAGACTACAGCCAAACGTGGACCTGCTACAACGGGCGCGAAAAAGCCTGTGGTAAATGTGGTGCCTGCCAAGAACGTTTAGAGGCATTTAAACTTAATAACGTCACTGATCCAATCGAGTACGAATAATCCTAGTTATGGGGTTTTCAGCGAAAGCACGGTTAATTTATTAGCGCTGAACGCAAAAAGGCTATCATTTCGATAGCCTTTTTTTGTTATTGCTTAAAGTTAAAGCCAGCGTTTTACTTTGTTTTTATACTCAGTGAATTCTTGGCCAAATAACTTAGTTAACGCTCGCTCTTCTGGAATTATTTGAAAAAGCGTTAAATACACAATAAAGCCAATAATACATAACAGTGCCCACAGCGAACTCAGCCAAACACCCCAGCCCGCTAAAATAAATGCAAACCCAACATACATAGGATTGCGCGAAATTTTATAAATGCCGCTGGTTACCAACTTTGATGCCTGCTCGGGCTTATTAGGGTTTACTGTGGTTCGGGCAAGCTTAAAGCTAACGATTCCGGCTATACAAAATGCGCACCCTATAATGACTAAGCTTGCTGCTAAGTAGGTAATAAACGCTGTAAAATCAATAACACTGTAATGCGCGATTAACGCCATCATGCCTGCAAAAACCAACACTACAATAACCGGTGGAATTTTATTATTTAACATAGCAACTCACTGTATTAATTATAAAATGAATAGTCTTTAGTCCTTTTAGTATTAAACAACAATCGTTATGTATCAATAATGAATGGTGTATAACCTACCTCGACAAATAAAGTTACAATTGTCAGGTTCAACCGAAGTTAAATATGGTTATACTTTATACAATAGTTAAAAATATAAAAAGGAAGTGGTTATGTCTGGCACTACAATGATAGTTCTGATTGTTCTTATTTCGGTTGGCTCTGGGGTGATTTATGATATGTACAAAAAGCACCTTGAATTTAAGCATAAAATGCTTAATAGCAATCAAGATGCCAATAAGCAACTGACGGAGGTAACCGAGCAGGTGGTAGCTTTAAGGGAGCGTGTGCAAACGCTTGAGGCCATAGTGACAGACTCAAGCTACACAACAAAAGAAGAAATTAACCGACTTTAAAATCGATATAAATGGGCATTTTCTGGCTGCTCTATGCCATGGGCAGCTAAAAAACCATCTATGGCTTGGTCACACCCTTGAGGCGCACGCGAGCTGTCAATTTCAAAATTCAGTTTATTTGCATGTTGTTTGCCAAGTGAGCACAAACCTAAAGCTTTTGGCGAACGCATTGCGACGCTAAGCTCTCCTATTTTTTTTATACAATTGTGCTTACTGAATCGCGCAAATCCCTGATATTTAAATTGCTCGCTGACATACTCGTTGCTGATATTGATTAGAGCATCAATAATGCCATGTAAAAAACTATTTTCGCTGCTATCGCTGGTTAAAAATGAGAAAGTTTTGTTATTAAACTCGTTTAGCTGGCAGCTGTCGCAATGCAACTTAACTGTATATAGCCATTGGTGTTCGCTCAGCTGTTGCATGGACTCAAGTGATACCTTGGCCCCTGCATAAACAATTCTATCTATAAGCTTATCAATGGTGTAACTTTGCGTGCTGTTTTGCGATGATTGTTCGCGAACCAGCTCTACGTTTTGCGCCATAACGGGCAAATCATGATGATTATTAAACGGTGTGCTGGTCGTGCTGTTATCATGAATAAGCTGAAATAGTTCTCTTACCTCATGCTCTCGCGCTATTTTAAGGGCTAAAAATGCAGTTTGAATAAGCTCTGAGGTCGGTAGATTTTCTTCTACTATCCAGCGCCTGCCAAACAGTAATTTTTTTGCTGTGCCATCACCCGCGTAACCACTGGTTTTGTAATTATCGGGGCTGAGTACGGCAACTTGTAGATAAAGTTGCTCATCTTTTTGTGCAGCAAGCACTCTAAAGTGCGCTGAAAAATTAATATTTTCTAGTACTTGATTAACGCTTTGTAAGGTGTGTTTATAGCGTAAAAAGTGTTGCGGGACTATCCAGCTGTTATTAGCAAGCTGCACCAAGGGCGCATACGAAATTGGCTGCTCGTAACTGTTTTGCCATTTTTGATCTGCACTGAGCAGCGACTCGAAGCGATTCTTATTATCTAACATACATAAACCAAATAAATTCGCACACGGCGATGTAATCTATGTTGATGTTACGTTTTTGCAAGGTAAGTTAGATCACACAAATCACGCCATAAAAGTCATTTTTGAGTATCACTGAGTTTTTTATAATCTTCTATAACTTTTTGATAATAAAGCTCATCTTTATTAAGCATTTTATTATAATGAGTGAGCAACTGGTTAAGGTATTGCCTATGTGGTAAACGAGTTAAATCCCACATATTAGCGCCGGTACACGTAAGCACGATGGCACTGTTTTGACTTACTTCTATGAGTTCATAAAACCGCTTGTTATCACAAATCAGCTGCTCACTGTTAAGGGCAAAACCTAATTTGGCTAAGCCACTGCGTAAATGGTACGTATGATGGATAGGACACAATATAAAGCGCGTATTAGCTACCGTGTCAGCGCAATTATTTTCAACGATCCCGCTTACAAGTTTGAGTAACAACTCGCCCCCCACCCCCGCAATGATCACTGTATTAGAGGCACCAGGAACGAGCTTTATTGCTCTTACATCTTGGCAATGTACTTTATATTGCGTATCACTTGGCAGTGTTTGGCTAATATTTGCTAGTTGCTCGCTCAGCTCGGCCATTATTTTATCTACCACATCTACAAAATTAACCTGTTTTGCAGCGCGGCGCCTTAATAATGCAATGCCTAAGTAACCATGATCGCAGCAGCAATCCCAAATAACATCAACCGGGTTAGTAATTAGCGCATTAATTGCGTTTAAACGCTTACTCAGTTTCATTTAAGTTACAGTGTGCGCCGTTTTATACACTAACGCTTTTAAGCTTTTATCGCTGTCTACTTCAATAAAGCGAGCTGTTGGCGCTAAGCGCTCTACAAACTTGATTGCTCCTTGAGTATGCTCGTTTATTAAAGCTTTAAAGGCATCTTCGCTAAGCTCTGGGCTATTAGCGCATAATAAAAGCTGTGTAGTATCGCATAGTAGTTCGGGCAATCTGCGCAGTACCTTTTGATAATCTTTAGTCAGGACAAAACTGCCCTTTTGAAAACTTGGCGGATCAACAATAATTAAATCATACGGGGCTGCTTTTTTTAATTTTCCAAACGATTTTAAAATATCGTGCGGTAAAAAACTAACTCCGCGCTCAAAACCATTGAGTTGATGGTTTTGCTTACCGACTTTAAGTACACCTTTGCTCATATCCATGTTCATAACATGATCAGCGCCGCCGTGCATTGCTGCAAGCGAAAACCCGCACGTGTAAGAAAACAAATTAAGTACTTTTGCATGTTTACTATTGGCATAAACAAACTCACGGCCGCTGCGCATATCCGGAAAAATGCCAGTGTTTTGGCGGCTTGTTAAATCGACTAAAAAACCAATGCCATTTTCTTTTACCACATGGGGTGATGGGAGCTCGCCATACATTAAGCGATTGGTGCTTTGTAAGCCCGCACGTTGTTGATACACCAAAGCCGATATTAACTCTGGGCGATGCTGCTGCGCCCACTCCCACAGGGTACTGGTAAGTTTGTTTAATTCGCCTTCATCAATCTCTTGATACGAAATCAAAAACAAACTCGGCGGGTAAAAGTCTAAATTTATATGGCTTAGCGACTCTATACTATGGCCACGGCCATGAAATACACGGCATAGTTCGTTTTGTAATAGTGGCGCATCTGCTAAAGCGCTGATAAGGGGCGAAAAATCGGTTGTCATTTAGTTAATCAACTGTTGTTGTAGTTCGTGTATTTCATCGCGTACAGACGCGGCTTTTTCAAATTCAAGATCGTTAGCATAGGCATGCATTTTGCCCTCGAGCTGTTTGATTTGCGTTGAAATTTCTTTTGCACTGAGTATTTGCTTAGACTCTTTACGCACCAGCTTAAGGTTATCTTGTGGTGCGGCTTCTTCACCCACATCCATAATATCTGTGATCTTTTTCACCAGTGCTTTAGGCTCAATACCATGCTCTACATTATATGCATGCTGTTTTTCACGTCGACGTTGTGTTTCATCAATGGCTTGTTTCATCGATTTTGTGACTTTGTCGGCATACAAGATGGCACGTCCGTCAAGGTGACGCGCAGCACGGCCAATAGTCTGTATAAGTGAACGCGTAGAACGTAAAAAGCCTTCTTTATCAGCATCTAAAATAGCGATTAAGGCTACTTCTGGCATATCTAAGCCTTCTCGTAATAAGTTAATTCCTACTAACACATCAAACACGCCGGCGCGTAAATCGCGAATTATTTCTACACGCTCTACCGTGTCTATGTCTGAGTGAAGGTAGCGTACTTTTACGTTATGCTCGCTCAAATAATCAGTTAAATCCTCAGCCATGCGCTTAGTAAGTGTAGTAACGAGTACCCGCTCACCTTTTTCTACACACTTATAAATTTCTGAGAGTAAATCATCTACTTGAGTGCCTACAGGGCGTATTTCTATTTCTGGGTCTAACAGGCCTGTGGGGCGTATAACCTGCTCTGCGACCTCGCCTGCACTGCGTTCTAACTCAAAATCGCCAGGTGTAGCCGATACATAAATCGTTTGCGGTGCAATAGCTTCAAACTCTTCAAATCGTAATGGACGATTATCCATTGCAGATGGCATTCTAAAGCCGTATTCCACTAAGTTTTCTTTGCGGCTTCTATCACCTTTATACATAGCACCAATTTGCGATACAGTGACGTGAGATTCATCGATGATCATCAATGCATCATCAGGCAGATAATCAAGTAATGTAGGTGGTGGATCGCCCGGTGTGCGCCCCGATAAATAACGGCTGTAGTTTTCTATGCCCGAGCAATAACCAAGCTCGGTCATCATTTCTATGTCGTATTGTGTACGCTGCGCTATGCGCTGCTCTTCTACCAATTTATTAGCACTTAATAATTGTGCTCTGCGCTCTTTAAGCTCGGCTTTTATTTTTTCTATGGCATCGAGAATTTTTTCGCGTGGTGTTACATAGTGCGTTTTAGGGTAAATAGTGGCGCGAACTATGTGTTTTTCTACCGCACCGGTAAGGGGGTCAAAAATACTGAGTCGCTCTATTTCGTCATCAAACATTTCTACGCGTATTGCATAGGTATCTGACTCGGCCGGAAAAATATCAACCACTTCGCCACGCACGCGATACGTACCACGGCCAAAATCAATGTCGTTACGGGTATATTGCAGCTCAGCTAGGCGGCGCAGCATATCGCGTTGGTCGACCTGCTCCCCGACTTTTAAAAGTAGCATCATTTTCATGTATGAGTCGGGGTCGCCCAAACCGTAAATAGCCGAAACCGACGCCACGATAATGGTATCTCTGCGCTCAAGTAATGCTTTAGTGGCACTCAAACGCATTTGCTCTATGTGCTCATTAATAGAAGCGTCTTTTTCAATAAATGTATCACTGGCTACTACGTAAGCTTCTGGTTGGTAGTAGTCATAGTAAGAAACAAAATATTCAACTGCGTTGTTTGGGAAAAACTCTTTCATTTCTCCATACAGCTGAGCGGCCAATGTTTTATTATGCGCCATTATTATTGTAGGGCGATTTAAGTCGCTAATAATATTGGCCATAGTAAACGTTTTACCTGTACCTGTAGCACCGAGTAAAGTTTGATGCGCAAGACCCGCCTCTAAGCCTTCTTCTAGCTGCTTAATTGCTGTGGGTTGATCGCCCGCGGGGTTAAATTGTGATTTTAGCTCAAAGTGATCACTCATTTATTTACTCCGTTACCATGTTACTGCATATTGCATCTAGCTCTTTTACAAACCATTTGTACGCGACTAACCCTGTGAATACGTTACCGATTGCAGCGCCAATAAATAAACCTATTAAGCCACCTAGCATACTGCCTATATAAGCAAAAGGCAGGTAAAAAACAAATAAACGGATAATACTTAAAAACAATGCATTCATAGGTTTGTGTAAGGCATTAAACGATGAATTTGATAAAATGATCACCCCTTGAAAACCATAACTTAGCGGTATGGTGTATATAAAGAGCTTAATAACATCAATTACAGCTTGCTCTTTACCAAATAATTGGCTTATTACTCCTGAAAGCGCAATGAGTAAAATATAATTAGCAAATTGCCATATCATCACAAATTTAAGCGTACCAATGTACGCCTCTTTTACGCGGCCTAATTTTCCCGCCCCAAAGTTTTGGCTAACAAAAGGAGGCAACGTCATCGATAAGGCCAGCACTAAAATACAAGTAATTGATTCAATACGGCTTCCCACACCAAAAGCGGCAACCGCTTCGGGTCCATGATTGGCAACGAGTGCAGTCATTACAGCCATGGCGACTGGCGTGAGCATGTTAGCCCCTGCTGCGGGTAAGCCTATTTTAAGTACTTTTTTAATTGCACTTGCCGCTGTTTGACTACCGGCTTTTAAGCTTAATAACCGCTTTTTAATGGCCAGCACATATAAAATAATAATAACGGCTACGCCCCAGGCTATAACACTGGCAATCGCCGCGCCTTCAATACCTAAAGACGGTACTGGGCCCCAGCCAAAAATTAAAATAGGGTCGAGTATGGCATTAATAAGCCCCGCTCCACCCATTACAATGCTAGGTGTTTTGGTGTCGCCACTGGCGCGTAAAACCGAATTACCTATCATGGGGGTAATTAAAAACACGCTACCAATAAACCAAATAGTCATGTACTGATGGATAAGTGGCAGCACTAATTTACCCGCACCTAATAAAGTGAATATTGGGTCAATTAATAAATAACCAATAAACGAGAGTAAAATAACCAGTACGAGGGCCACAATAAGCGACACACTGGCATCATATCGCGCTTCTTCTATTTTGTTACTGCCTAAGGCTTTTGCTATAACTGCAGAAGTACCAATACCCAAGCCTATTGCCAAGCTTATTACCGTAAAGGTTACCGGGAACGTAAAGCTCACTGCAGCCAGTGGCTCTGTGCCTAGCATACTGATAAAAAATGTATCGACTATGTTGAACATCATTAACGTGATCATGCCAAAAATCATCGGAATGGTCATTTTCTTTAGTGTGGGTAAGATGGGATCGTTAAGTAAATCTGGGCGTGGTTGAGAATGTGAAGTTTCGCGCATGGAATAAATAAGCCTCTTTTACTGAGCGGGTCATTTTAAAGCATCATCGCAATTCAAGCCATGGATTTATCGATGGATTTCAAACTTATAGTGAAATGATTTTATAAAAATCACTAAAGTTAAATTTTTAAGCTTTTGTGTATAAATACGCCTTTAAAGCGCTAAAAAACAATAAGTGAACATTTTTATTACTTATTTAACATTAAACCTTGCAGATTAGCCGAATTTTTACACAGTACAGTATTAATCTTTACTCTTACAAACACATTTCTTAACCCTTGCACTGTGATTCGCCATGTATTTATAACTATATGATTTTTATTACAATAAAAAAAACGGTTTAAAGTCTTGAAATCGTTGTAGTGCCCTAAAACGCTGGTCGGGACACTGTTCTTAAAGTTTCATAAACAGAGTTATCCACAGAAACCGTGGATAACTCAGCTCAGCCCCCATTTATAAAGGCTTACGCGCTGGCTAATATTCTACTCAGGTCCAACCTTTATATCTGTTTAAAGTTAAAAACTTATCAATGCTTGCAAACAAATAATTAAGTTAAACAAAATTTATGTGCTTCAAAGCACTATATAGCCAACATTTTAATTGGCATTGTAATTAGCAACGCATTGATTGTATTATTTTTGTTCAGGTTTTTAATATAATCCGCTATGCAAATTATCAGCGCGCTTAACTAGGTTTAAATATCTTAATACGAACAAACTCCCTCACTGGATTTTATAAAAAGATCTGCTAATAGGATTTATAGCTCGTTTTATGACAAACAGATTAAGTACAAGTTTAAGGACTAGTGGTACTAAATTTAAACTTAAGAGCGTTTTTTAGACATAATTTAAACTGCACTTCTACTAGACGATGCGATTTTATCTTTGTTGGTATCAGTTTTAATAAGGATTTATCGTCATGTTTTGCTTAAATAGAGTTATAAAATGCGCAGATCGAACATAAAAACAACGAATAAACTTCTTTTTTAAATTTATGACTTTTATATGTTGACACTTTGCAGCTCCATCATTAATATTTCGCCCCGTTGAAAGGCAAGACGCTTCCCCCTTAGCTCAGTTGGTTAGAGCGACGGACTGTTAATCCGCAGGTCCCCCGTTCGAGTCGGGGAGGGGGAGCCAAGTTTTTC